>OAWO01000318.1_pt1 | contig 22978 bp, 20 predicted proteins | sample 1495421 | NCBI WGS metagenome assembly OAWO01 (sample SAMEA2580162, study PRJEB22360) | human gut metagenome | biome: human gut; feature: human-associated habitat; material: faeces | place: Denmark | collected 2008/2010
CCCCCGCGGTATGATCAGTAACTATAACGACTGGCGCTGCCGCTCGACGGTGGGACGCGCTTTATATTGGATGGATGAGGTAGAAGCCGCGATGCATGTCCTGGCAACGATACTTGATGTGGAGCCTGATATGGAGGATGCACCGGAAATGGGCCTCAGCGAAGCTGAACATAAAGTGCTGTGCCTGCGGGATATAGCTGAAATCGTTTGGAAGTTGGCCCGTAATGAGGATGCCGCTTTGAATTATCTGGATCAGGCCTATGCATTGAGCCGGGCCTATAAATATCCCTTCCGCAGCGCTTCCCGCGGCGATATGTTTTATCGCCGGCTGGCGATCCTGCGTGAGGTAGGCAAAGAAGAGCAGGCTGTACAGGAAGCGGAAAAGATGCTGGAGCTGGAAGCTGGAAACGACGGTATCAATCCTTACCGTTATTTTGCCTATAAATTTTTAGCTGAGCATGAACATAATAATGGTGATGACGAAAAAGCGGCACAGCTGTTTGCGGAGGCTTTCAGGTATTATCCGGTCAGTGAAGCCGGTGAGCGTGATCTGGCCAAAGCGGCAGCGGCTGAAACAGCTGCCGACCGTTATAAGGCTTATGTATTTTGCAGCACGATTCAATACAAGCCCTGGGAAGAATTACCGCCTGCCATCATCAGGCGCGATCTGTGACGGAGGTTGCAGTATGAAAAAAGTAGTGTTATTAAGCGGCGGTATCGACAGCACCACCTGTCTGGCGCAGGCTGTGCAGTTCTGCGGTGCGGAAAATGTCACGGCGCTGTGTGTTTTTTACGGGCAGAAGCACAGCAGGGAAATGGCAGCAGCCCGTAAGGTTGCGGCTTATTATGGTGTACGTTTACTGGAGCAGGATATTGCCAGCATCATGTCCTATAGTAATTGCTCACTGCTGGCTGCCAGCAGTGAAGCCATCGAACATAAAAGCTACGCGCAGCAGCTGGCTGAGCATGGCGAAGGTACGGTAGCGACTTATGTACCGTTTCGCAATGGCCTTTTGATCAGCGCTGCTGCCGCTATTGCCATTTCATTGGGAGCTGATGCGATCTGTTATGGCGCTCATGCTGACGATGCGGCTGGACGGGCTTATCCGGATTGTACGCCGGAGTTTTATGCGGCTATGGATACTGCCATTTATGAAGGCAGCGGTAAATTGTGTCATCTGGAAGCACCGCTGCTGAATAAAAATAAAGCGCAGATAGTGGAGCTGGGACTGAATTTGGGTGCTCCTTATCAATATACCTGGTCGTGCTATGAAGGCGGCGACAGGCCGTGCGGCGAATGCGGCACCTGCATCGACAGGGCCAATGCCTTTAAGGCCAACGGCGTGGACGACCCTGCTTTATAAGTAAAAACACACCCTTTTTAAAGGGTGTGTTTTTATTTTACAGTACTTTTTCATAACAGTAAAACTGGTGCTCCATTTTACGGAACTGGATTTCACCGCAGAAATGATAGCCGTGCTTTAGAAATAGCTGTTGAGCTTTTTCGTTCAGGGCGTAGGTATCTGTTTTTAAATAACGCAGTCCCAGGCTGAGAGCGAGCGTTTCAGCCTGCTGCAGCAATTCGGAGCCGGTACCGCGGCCGCGCAGGGCCGGGTCAACTGCCATGCGATGCAGGACCAGGGCTTTTTCCGCCAAAGTCCAGCTGGCATCAGCATAAACAGCTGGTTCGGTCTGATTGATGCAGATCAGGCCGCAGATCTGTCCTTCAGCTTCTGATACAAAAAGATCGCCTTGGGTGATGTCTGCGGCAAAATCCTGTTCAGTTGGATAAACCTCGTCCCACTGATAGTTGCCGTAAGCGTGCATTTCCCTGACCGTAGCCTGCACGATAGCCATGATCCGTGTTAAATCCTGCATAGTTGCCAAACGCAGCATCATTGCACCTCGATTCTTTGTTTTTGACCCTTTGTTTTTTGCCAGTGTGTTTCCAGATTGGCACACATTTTTTTGAACAGCCTGTTCAGTTCTTTGCGTTCTGACGCTGTAAAATTTTGCAGACACAACTGCAGGCTGGTGTTTTCTTCAGTGATGATTTGATCGTAGAGCAGGAGAGCTTTTTCTGTTGGGAAAAGCTGCCAGTGCCGCTGGTCTTCGCTGCTGCGCTGCCTGTTTATATAACCGGCAGCGGTCAATTTTTGGACAGCTTTGGCAGTTGTAGATTTATCGACTTTTAATAAGAGCGATAAATCGTTTTGATTGATACCCGTATTTTCGCAGATCCGGGTCAGAAAAATAAACTGTCCCCGCTGCAGCGCCAGTTCCTTAAAATGCAGATCGTGAAGATAGTGGATCGTGCGCGCCAGCGTGCCGATGTCACGCAGCAGGTCATTATGCAGTTTTGTCATAATATTCACCGCCATATTAGTTGAACTTTCAACTAATATTATGACGTAAAAGGTTGAAAAATGCAAGCTAAATATATTATAAAAAATAATTTAATTGTTGGATTAAAACTTTCTCCACAATAAAAAGCAAAAGCTGTTAAAATATTGTTATTAATATTGGAAAATTTTGTTAATTGTGAGGTGTCTGTTTTGTCTTTAAAGAAACATTTTACGATAATAGGGTTGGCCTGTGTTTTGTCTGTGCCGGCTGTCGATGCTGGGGCCGAAGGCTTTGCGATCAACGAGTGGTCAGCTGAAGGCGTGGCTATGGGCGGAGCGCGAATGTTTGCTGAGAATGACGCCGCCAATATTGCCTACAATCCGGCGTCGATCACCAAAGTGCGGGGCGAAGCTTTTAAACAGAGTGCGGTTTATATCAGCCCGCATGGCAAATATACGGCTTATGACGCTACAGGAAAGTCTATTGACGAAGGTAAAAACGTCGTACATGCCGGTTGGGCTCCCGGCAATTACTATGTCAAACAGCTCAACGACAAAGACTGGATTGGTATAGGGTTGTTCAGCCGTTTCGGCATGATCTCAGAATTTGAACGGGATTCTGCAGTTGCATCTAATGCTTTTTTCTCTCGCTTGAACGGCGCCAGCCTGACGCCGACCTATGCCCGCAAGTTTGATAACAAGTGGAGTGCGGCCGTGGGGGCGGAAGTCAATTATGTGGGTCTGGAACTGCAAAAAAATGCGTTGGGCATTATTCCTACACAAACAAAAGGAGAAAGCTGGGCCCTGGGCTGGAATGCGGCTGCCAATTATGCTTTTGATTCTAAAAATGAGATCGGACTGGTTTACCGCAGCAAAGTGACCCATACTATGGATGCAGATTTTAGAGGTTACAGCAGCGGCATTACAGGAAGTGATCATTTTACCAAAGCGCATGGAAAAGTTACTTTGCCGGACAGCTGGGCTATTGGTTACAACCATAAATTCGATGATCGGACCCGGGTAGAACTGAACGGTACTTATACCAAATGGAGTACCTATGATGCTTTGAATATCAGTTTTGATGATCCTATGGGTATACCTGGTGGGACTATTCCAGGCAGTTATAGTCAGAAAAACTGGAGCAACGGCTGGCGTTATGCTTTGGGCGTAGAACATAAACTGAGCGATAAATATACCATCATGGGCGGTTATGCCTATGATGAATCGGTAATACCTTTTGACGGCGCCGATTTTATCGTGCCGACCGGTGCCCGCCGCACCTACAGTCTGGGCTTCCAGTACCACGATAAAAAACAGACGCTTGCCATGACCTTGGGCTTTATCGATATCGATGGGTTGAGCATCAAAGGACATGTAGCAGCTGGTGATACTTATGATACCGCCCGCAGCCATGATAACTATGCTAAAGTTGTCGGTATCAGCTATCAGCGTAATTTCTGATATAAACAGCTAAGCAAAAAACTCTGCGTTGACAGAGCTTTTTGTAACAGCAGTTCAGAAAATAAAAGAAGTTGCATTGTAAATTTGATTTAATGTAAAATTTCAGCATTGTATAATCAAGCTGAAAGGGTGAGAGAAATGACAAAACGTTTGCTGATTTTAATTATGGCATTGCTTTTGGTCTGCGCTTCTTGTTTAGCTGATGAGCAGGTTGTAGTGGATTCTTTTAAAGTGCATGTGCAGGATATTATGCAGCCTGTTCTCGCTACCTATAAAAAAGATGCTGTCCACATACGTTATTTTGATCCCTCTAAACATGGACTGCAGGGTTCAGGACATTGGTTCAAGGTGCGGAATCTGGAACCTGTTTATTCTTTGGATGTAAAAAAAAATGATTCTGTCATGTACCCTTATATAGGCATACTTGATGTTGAGCGATACACTGAAATATTTACAGGCAGTTATCCTACCAAAGAAGAAGCCTCCAAAGCAGAGAAATCATATCTTTCTAATGCTATGCAGCACTGGCGCTTTTACTATGGCTATCAGAAGGGTAAATGGGAGAAAACAAAAGTTGAATTTTACAGAGATACTGAAAAAAGATTTATGAGTGATAAAATAACGATAACAGAATATGATGTTTTTGCAAATCGTTAGAATAAAGGTGTGTATTTGCTCTTTATAGCTAATGGAGCTGGTACGGATAGTTGATGATAATAGCAGGAATGAAAAGACGCTCTTACGGGTGTCTTTTTTTATTAGCAGATAAATTTGGATCATATGTCGTTTTTGACTATCCAACTTCATTTGGTATATAATGGAAGCGGTTATTTATCTGCCGTTTGACGGATTATCAAAGAAGCGAGGCGAACCTCATGGCAGTGATTTTTTATTTGAGTGGCACAGGTAACAGCCTGTATGCCGCTAAAAGTATCGCGCAGAAACTGGAGCAGTGCCGGATGGAAGGCATTACCGGTTATTTAAAAGTGCCTTATGAGGTGCAGGACGAAGTTGTCGGTATCGTCTGCCCTGTTTATTGTATGGCGCTGCCGCCTGTAGTGGAGGCTTTTCTGCAGCAGGTGAAAATGGTGCCTCAGTATATCTTTTTAGTAGTGACTATGGGCGCGATGTCTGGACAGGCGCTGGGTCAGGGGAAAGAGCTTTTAAAGCAGCGTGAGCTGCGGTTATCATATGGCGCTCAGGTGGCGCTGCCTGATAACAGTATCGTCTTTCCTTCGCCGCAGGCACGTCAGGAGAAGTTGCTGCGCAACGCTCCGGCTGAATTGGGACTGATCGCCCGTAATATCAAAAATAAGTATGATAATTATCAGCATCTGGATCGTGGTTTTTTGTGGAAGTATGGCGTTACAGCTGCCGGTATGTGGGTGCTGGATAAGATCAAGCAGTTCGGTAAGCTGAGCTGCGCTGATGATAAATGTGTCGGCTGCGGCATTTGTGCCGAGGTCTGCCCCGCGGGCAATATAACTATGGCAGCTGGTAAGCCTGCTTTTGGCAGCGAGTGTGTGCATTGCTTCGGTTGTGCGCACTGGTGTCCGCAGAATGCTATCAGCCTGGGACGTTTAAAACCCGATCAGAAAACTCGGTATAAGCACCCGGAGATTACGCCTGCCGAGCTGGCAGTACAGAAGGAAAGGAAAGATGAAATATGAAAACTTACGCTCCCGTAACGGAAGCAGTGCTGGACGCTTTAAAGACTATCGTCGGTGCTGAATACGTTTTGACCGAGCCTGAAAAATTAGAGCAGTATCAGACTGACGAAGAAACTGATCCGCGCAAGTTCCATCTGCCGGAGGCGGTTGTTCTGCCGAAGGACGCGCAGGAGATCGCGGCTGTTATCAAGCTGGCCAATACATATGATGTGCCGGTCACTGTCCGCAGCGGCGGCACCAGTCTGGCTGGCGGCGCTATTCCTGTATGCGGCGGTATTGTCCTTTTAATGGAACGGTTGAACAAGATCATCGAGCTGAATGCCGAAGGCATGTATATGGAGGTTGAAGCCGGTGTGCGTACTGTCGATATTCAAAAATATGCCAATGAGGCTGGTTTTCTGTATGCAGGCGACCCCTGCAGCGCTGAAAGCTGTCTGATCGGCGGTAACATTGCCACTAATGCCGGCGGCAATAAAGCGGTGCGTTACGGTGTGACCCGTGACCAGGTTTACGCTGTCGAGGTCGTAACACCGACTGGTGAGATCGTAGAGCTGGGAGCACGTTTAAAGAAAAAATCGACCGGGTACTGCCTGGAACAGCTGATCATGGGCAGTGAGGGCACGCTGGGCATTATCACTAAGGCGACGCTTAAGCTGCAGCCGATCCCGCCTTACAGATTTGATCTGCTGGCTGTGTTCAGCGATCCGGAGCAGGCCTTGGACGTAGTGCCGAAAATCATGCAGGCCGGCATTAATCCGACCAGTGTGGAGTATATGGATAATTCCTATGTGCGCGGTACGGCCGAATATCTGGAGTTTAAGGGAGCCCCTCATTATGAGAACGGCATTTATGTTATCATCACAGTGGAGACTTTCAGCGAGGACGAGCTGGATCTGAAAATGGAGCAGCTGGATGAGTTGTGCAGTGCTGCCGGCGCTGTCGATGTGCTGGAAGCCGATGAACGTATTTGGGATATGCGCCGCAACTGTCAGGAGTCTGTACGTCTGATCAGTCTGGTTTCCCTGACGGACGACGTGGTAGTTCCTGTTAATGAGATCGCCGGTACGATCAAGTTTATTATGAAAATAGGCGAAAAATATCCTTTCCCGGTCAAAATCAACGCGCATATCGGCGACGGGAATCTGCATATCGTTTTATGCAAATGCGAATTGAGCGACGAAGAATGGGAAAACAAAGTGGAAGCTTTCCATAAAGAGGTTTATACTTATGCTTACAGCATCGGCGGGCGTCTGGCCGGCGAGCATGGTATCGGCGCAAAAAAACTCAGAGAAATGGAAACATATACCCCGGCCGGCGAGCTGGCGATCATGCGCACGATCAAGGCGGCAATGGACCCGCAGCTGATTTTGAACCCGGGCAAGATCTTTGATCTGTAAGTTATTGAACTGCAGCGGCAGTATGCTGCGGAAAAGATAAAATCTTATTTTGTAGGACAGTAGAAAGGAATGGAAGTTATGAGTAAATACGAACCGGTCAGCGCAGAAGTGGTAGCAGCTCTGCAAACGGCTTTGGGCGCGGAGTATGTAAGGACCGATGCCGAAACCCTTGAAAAGTACAAAACTGACGAGGAAACTGATCCCCGTTATCATCATCTGCCGGAGGTCGTAATTTGGCCTGGCAGCACAGAAGAAGTTGCGGCGGTCATGAAAATCGCCAATCAATATAATGTGCCGGTAACACCCCGCAGTGCAGGGACCAGTGTTTCCTGCGGTGCGATCCCTGTTTATGGCGGTATCGTTCTGCTGTTGGAACGGATGGACAAAATCGAAGAGCTGAATACTGAAGGTATGTATATGGTTGTCGAGGCTGGCGCGCGTACAGTAGAAATTCAGGAAAAAGCCAATGCGGCCGGCTTCCTCTATGCAGGCGACCCCTGCAGCGCCGACAGCTGTCTGATCGGCGGTAATATTGCCACTAATGCAGGCGGTAATAAGGCTGTACGTTACGGCACTACCCGCGATCAGGTCTATGCGATTGAAGCAGTTACGCCTACCGGCGATATCGTTAACGTGGGCGCACGGCTGAAGAAAAAATCGACGGGCTATTGCCTGGAACAGCTGATCATGGGCAGTGAAGGTACTTTGGGCATTATTACTAAAGCCACTTTAAAGCTGCTGCCTCTGTGTCCGTATAAACTGGATCTGCTGGCGATCTTTACCGATTTGGATAAAGCTGTCGGTTTGGTGCCGAACCTGATCAAAGCGGGGTTGAATCCGACGAGCGTGGAGTTTATGGATAATGCGTTTGTACGCAGCTCCAGCGATTACTGTGAATTGAAGCTGCCTCATTATGAAGACGGTTTTTATGTTATTGTGACGGTAGAGACCTTTAATGAAGATGAGCTGGAAAGCAAAATGGAACAGCTGGACGAGATTTGCAGTGCCAGCGGCGCTACTGATGTTTTAGAGGCTGATGACCGTGTGTGGAAGCTCCGTCGCAACTGTCTGGAATCTACGCGCGTTTTGAGTCTGGTCAGCACTTCTGATGATCTTGTTGTACCAGTCGATCAAATCGCTAACTGTATCCGCCATCTGACCAAGGTTGCGGAAAATTACAGCTTTAAACTCTTTACGCTGGCTCATGCCGGCGACGGTAATCTGCATTTCCAGATTTTGAAAGGCGAGATGAGCGACGAGCAGTGGGAAGATGAAGTAAGCCGTTTCCATGCTGAAGCTTATCCTTATGTTTACAGTCTGGGCGGTCGTCTTTCCGGCGAGCATGGCATCGGAGCTAAGAAGGTCGAAGCCATGGAAAAATATACGGAGCCGGTAGAAATGAAAATGATGAAAGAAATCAAGCGTGCGCTTGATCCTAAAAATATTCTTAACCCGGGTAAGGTATTCAACGCCTGAAAACTGATAAAACCATCTGTACTTTAAGTACAGATGGTTTTTGCGTATTTGAGGTTCAATATAATTTTAAAATATTAATACCATTTTTTACGTTGTAATTTTTTAAGCGTAAAGATAGCAATCAATGCCATAACGCCAAGGCAGAGCGGATAGCCCCATTGGGATTTCAGTTCCGGCATATACTGGAAATTCATGGCAAAAATACTGCTGATACAAATCAGCGGCAGGAAAATGACTGCCACTGTAGTCAGCGTAGCCTGAATATCAGCGCTGCGTTCAGCAGCGGCATTGACGCAAAGCCGCTCCAGAGAAGTCAGTAATTCTTCGGCGACCGATAAGGTAAGTACGGCGCCTTCCAGTTTGATCGTCAAAAGTTCGGGGGCATTATCGCTGCCGATAACTAAAGGCGGGTCCTGACGCAAGGCGCGGCTGACGATGCGGCGCATCGGATAGACCGCCTGTTTGGCAGTGACCAGGCTGCGGCGCAGACGCAGCAGTTCTTTGGGATCCGGATGTTCATCCTGTTCGCTGTAAGCTGCAGACAGAAGCTGCAGCCGTTCTTCCAGATAATTGATGACCTCGCAGTTGTCGTCAAGGATCTTGCCTAAAATCAGGGTCAAAGCCTGCGGGATCGTATTATTCGGCTTCTGCAGGGTTGTTACCAGCGTACGCGCATTTTTTAAACGGTCACAGCGGCCATGCTGCAGAGAAAGCAGTCTGTTGGCGCTGGCGGCGAAACAAATATTATTATAAACGGCATTGCCGCTTTCGTTTAGCTGCAGGTGGCGGCAGATGAGAATTCTGTTGTTGCCGTCGCGGAATAAACGGGGATGGCGGTTTTTTTTTTTTAAAGTTAAAGCAATAGCGGGACTCAGTTTGAAGGAGCGGGCGACGGTCATTACCTGATCGTGCGAACCGAATAATGACATATCAAGCCAGATAGCACCTTCTTCCGGAATTGCTAAAAGCTCTTCTGTAAGTTCATCGGCAGAAATATAGGCGTTTTCCTGGCCGTCAAGTATCAGCAAAGTGCGCGCGCTGCTTTGAACTTCTGTTTTTTTCTGAGCAAAGAGTGCGGCTGTGTCGATTTTTTGCTTTAACATCGCATTAGCTCCTTTTGTATAAATTCAAATTTCTGTATATATTTTAACCTGTTCAAAGTCAACTTACAATAATAAGGCAGGATTTTTTTTATAAATGGCGAAATATAACTATTTAAATAGGATGAAAAAAGATTGTCGGCAGGAACTGCCGGCGTTGTCGACGCAAGCTATTTTTAGATAAAGAGGAGCAATGAACGACATGTTTACAAGAGTTTTGTTAGCAATGGATCTTACGCCTAAGTCAGAAATACTGCTGCCGTGCCTGTACAGTCTGTGCCCCGATACAAATACAGAAATTATTCTAGCTTATGTATTCGATGAAGAAGAGGACGCAGATCCTTACAGTAGCAGTTATAAAAAGGTTTACAGCAAGCTGCAGGGGTATGCCAACGAGCTGATGCGCAACGGTTATGAAGCAGTAAGTATCGAAATGCCCTGGGGCGAGGTATTTGAAGAAATAACCCGCGTCGGCGACGATAAAGAAGTAGATCTGACTTTAGTGGCTTCGCATGGAAAGGGCTTTTTTAGAAGTGCCTTGCTGGGCAGTACGACCTTTGATCTTGCCAGATCTTCGAAGCGGCCATTGTTTGTTGCCAAAACCGACGGTGACAGCGACAATATTGCCGATGATGATATGTTGCGTAAATTGATGATACCGACCGATTTTTCTAAGAAATCTTTAGTGGCGCTCAATTTGATCCGCAGCCTGCGTGAGCATGTAGCGGAAGTGGTGTTCGTACATGTAGTGGAACGCAGCCGCAATCAGAGCGATCTTGAGAGCAAGCTGCTGAATGCCGAATCGCGGATGGAAGAACTGGTGGCCGAGATGAAACTTTTTGGGATCAAGGCTTCTTATCTGGTCGATAAAGGGGCGGCGTCTAAAAAAATCTGCCGCTGGGCGGAAGAAGAAAATGTGTCGATGATCGCGATGACTAAAACTGGTGCCGGCCTGGTCAAAGGTCTGGTAATGGGGGCAACAGCTCAGAACGTTACGCTTAATTCCGAGCGCTCACTGCTGCTGCTGCCTGCTGATGAAGTAAGTAATGATTAATAGAGAAGTGAAAAAAATTTTACATAATCTTGATGGAAACTCTTGACATATCTTCCGGAAATCAGTATACTGTTACTTGCGGCTGGATTAAGCCAGCCGCAAGTTTATTTTTAAGCGGTAAACAATAGCATAATCCCTGATTTTTTCAACCTGGAGAGATGACCGAGCGGTTGAAGGTGCACGCCTGGAAAGCGTGTGTACGGGAAACCGTACCGAGGGTTCGAATCCCTCTCTCTCCGCCACTTAAAAAAAGTTTGCCGCGGTCAGCGGCTTTTTGTTTTTCTGTAGGACCGCAGGCGGCGGGTCCTGCGCAATAGGAGTCTGTGAACCGTGTCAGGTCCGGAAGGAAGCAGCACTAAGCGGATCCTCTTATGTGCCGCAGGGGTGCCTGCGTCTGTGGCCCTACAGGGAAACAACTGAGATTAAACCGGCTGTTTATGACAGCCGGTTTTTTGTATTTTTATATTATTGATGCAAAAGTGTCCCTTAAATTTTTCACAAAATTGGATATGTACTTATATCCGTAAATTTTATATAATAAGTAGATAAGAAACTCAGAGGCTTAATGACGGGAAAGGAGGCAGAAAATGGCTTATGTAGCACTATACCGGCGCTGGCGGCCGCAGGGCTTCGATGCCCTTGTAGGTCAGGACGCAGTGAGGATCGCATTGAGCAATGCTTTGACGACAGGACGGATTGCGCATGCGTATTTATTTGCCGGTCCAAGAGGTACAGGCAAGACCAGTACGGCGAAGATTCTGGCGAAAGCTCTGAATTGTGAGCAGGGGCCTACTGCTAATCCCTGTAACGAGTGCGCCAACTGCCAGCGGATCAATGACGGCAGCAGTATGGATGTGTTTGAGATCGACGCTGCCTCTAACCGCGGTATCGATGAGATCCGTGACCTGCGTGAAAAAGTCATGTTTGCGCCTGTCAACGGGCGTTATAAAGTATATATTATCGATGAAGTGCATATGCTGACGACAGAAGCTTTTAACGCGCTGCTGAAAACGTTGGAAGAGCCGCCGGCGCATATCGTGTTTATTTTGGCGACGACAGAGCCGCATAAGATACCGGCAACGATCCATTCCCGCTGTCAGCGTTTTGATTTTAAACGTGTGACTAATGAGGATATTGCCAAACGTCTGCGCGAGGTTGCTGACGGCAGCGAAATCAGAGCGGATGACGAAGCCTTGAAACTGATTGCGATTCAGTCGGACGGAGGTATGCGTGATGCGCTGAGCCTGTTGGATCAGTGCGGCGTGATGGCCGATACTGTAACTGCCGAAACGGTACGGAACGTTTTAGGTATCGTGGGGCGTGAAGCGCTGCATGAGCTGGTGCGTGCGATCGGCAGGCAGGACTTGTCAGCTGCTTTGCAGCTGCTGAACCGTTTGGCTGAGCAGGGCAAGGATGTGCGTCAGATCCTGACAGAGCTGGCCGAGTATCTGCGGGCGGTGCTGCTCTATAAAGCATCGCCCGGATACCACGAAATTTATTTGACGGATACGGAAGAAGCTATTTCCGAGCTTGCTCCGTTATTTGGCAGTGATCGCCTGATGGCGGCTGAAGAACGTCTGCATCAGGCCATGGGTGAATTGCGGTTCAGTGCGCGGGGCAGGATTACTGCGGAATTATGTCTGTTTGATCTGTGCCGTATTGAGGGCAGTACTATTGCCGCACTGATGGCCCGCGTAGAGCAGCTGGAGCATCAGGTACGCAGCGGTGTGCCTTTGGGTGCTGCAAACAGCAGGACTCAGATTAAGCCTGAACCCGAAGAAAAACAGGCAGCGACGGTTGCTGCTCCTGCAGCGTCCCGGGTAAAAAAAGCGCCGGCAGTAAGTGCCGCTCAGGCACCAGCGGCGGAACCCGAGCCTGCTGCTGCGGCAGAAGCTGAAACAGAGCCGAAACCTGTTTCTGAGGAAGCAGCTGCTGCGACGACACTGGAATACAGCGGTGACTGGACCGAAGGCGAAGATCTGTGGAACCAGGCTTTGGAGATCCTTAAGAATGAGAAAAAACAGTCTATGGTGGCCTGTGCCGCCGGCGGCTATGTTACAGGGTATGAAAACGGCGTTTTGACCGTTGGTTTCAAAAATAAATTCATGTGCGTCAGGATGAACGATCCTGATTATAAGAAAGCTTTTGAAGAAGTGCTGCTGAGGCTGGCACGGCAAAGTGTACGGCTGGAATGGCTCACTGCCGCCCAGCTAATTCTTCCCAAACCTAAAGCTGCTCCAAAACAGCCTCCGGCGGAAGATGTTGAACCTGCTGTGAAGGCTGCGCTGGACGCTTTTGGCGGCACACTGCAAAAATTATAAATCAAATTTCTGCCGCAAGGCATCATTACGAGGAGGAACAATAATGTTTAACGGTGGTATGGGAAATATGCAGGGCATGATGAAAAAAGTACAGAAATTACAGGCTGATATGGCAAAAATGCAGGAAGAATTAAAGCTGCGTACAATCGAAACTACAGTAGGCGGCGGTGCTGTCACCGTAGTTGTCAGCGGTAAAAAAGAAGTTGTCAGCGTTAAGATCGATCCCAGCGCAGTAGATCCGGAAGATGTAGAAATGCTGGAAGACCTTTTGGTAGCGGCAGTTAACGAAGGTATGCGCAAGATCGACGAAATGACTGAAGCTGAAATGGGCAAACTGACCGGCGGGATGAAAATGCCGGGCATGTTCTGAAAATGGCCAGAATGATCCGGCCGCTGGCCAATGTGCATGAACAGCTGCGGCGCCTGCCCGGTATTGGTTCCAAAACCGCTCTGCGCCTGGCGTATCATATTATCGATATGCCGGAAGAAGAGGTGCGCCGTCTGGCAGAAACACTGCTGGAGGCCAAGCGGCAGATCCGTTTGTGTGATATTTGTTATAATCTTACTGATGCCGAGACCTGTGAGGTTTGCGGCAATGCAGGACGCGACCACAGTGTAGTCTGCGTTGTGGAACAGCCGCAGGATGTAATGGCGATGGAACGCAGCCGCGGTTATAACGGTGTTTACCATGTGCTGCACGGCGTTTTGTCACCGCTTGACGGTATCGGTCCTGATAATCTGCGTGTAAAAGAGCTGCTGCGGCGTCTGCAGGGTGATACGGTCAGGGAAGTTATCATCGCTACCAATTCTGACGTGGAAGGCGAGGCTACTGCTGCCTATCTGGCGCAGCTGCTGAAGCCTGTCGGTATCGTTATCAGCCGTATTGCCCATGGCCTGCCTGTTGGCGGTGATTTGGAATATGCTGACGAGCTGACTTTATCACGTGCTTTGGAAAACAGGCATAGAATGTAAGAAAGAAGGAGCTATAGCATGCAGGAAATAGAAAGTGCTGTCCGCGATCTGGGCGGTTCGGCCATGCAGGGCATTGACCATGCTGTAAAAGGGCTCAATTCGGGTACTCTGGAAGGAACGCTGCCGTTTATTATCGGCGTACTGATTTTAGTCGTCGTCGTAAAATGTTTTTCACTGCCGTTTCGTCTCATCTGGAATGGTATCTGCGGTGCGGTAGCTTTGTGGTTTATCAATCTTATAGGTGGATTTTTGGGTTTCGGACTCAAAATCACCGTTATCAAAGCGCTGATTGCGGGGTTCTTTGGAATACCTGGCTGTTTGGCGGTTATTTTATGGGAGCTTTACGCCAGGTAAAGCTTCAGGCAGGAGGTAAGTTATGAATATGCTGCATAAAGCCATGACCATTGCCGGCAGCGACGCCAGCGGCGGTGCAGGTATGGAGGCTGATTTAAAAACATTCCAGGAGCTGGATGTTTACGGAATGACGGCGCTGACCGTTATCGTAGCCCAAAATCCTCATAAAGACTGGGATCACGAAATTTTCCCGATCGGTTTGGACGTTGTGGAAAAACAGATCGAAACGATTGTCGCCGGTATCGGTATCGATGCTATGAAAACGGGGATGCTGGGCAGTTCCGAGCTGGTTGAGCTGGTGGCCCGTACTATAGACCGTTTCAAGCTGTGCAATGTCGTTATTGATCCGGTCATGGTCTGCAAGGGTGTGGATGTGATCATGGTACCGGAAGCAGCCGCCGCTATCAAAACTGTTTTGATGCAGCGGGCTGACGTAGTAACGCCTAATACGATCGAAGCAGCCTATCTTGCCGATATGGAAAAGGTGGAAACGCTGGACGAGATCAAGGAAGCTGCCGGACGGATCAAGGAGCTGGGAGCAGGCTATGTCGTAATCAAAAGCGGTTCCCGCAATGACAGCAGGGAAGCTGTTGACGTGCTTTATGACGGCAGGGAATTTACGATTGCCAGTGCTCCTAAAATCGAGCCCTGCTATAATCATGGAGCTGGCTGTACTTATTCGGCAGCGATTACAGCGGGACTGGCCAATGGACTGAGCGTGCGCGAAGCTGTGGAACTGGCGAAAAAATTTGTAGCGGCCGCACTGCGCGGTTCTTTCAAGCTGAATGAATATTCAGGTGCGACAAACCATTGTGCATACCGTTTGGAGAATAATAAATAATTTCAGGATATGCTAAAGTTTTTGGATAAAACTAAAAACTTTAGCATATTTTTTTTGAAAAAACTGCGGTTTGGGCAACGATTTTGCAGAAATACTGTATACATGAAGAAAGAAGGCAGGATTTTTATTATTTTTGCCTAATTATTGTAGACGTAATTTTAATATTTTATTATGCGCAAGGGGGATATTTTGATGAATTTGTCAACAAAAATTCTGATCGGTCTTGGTCTTGGTATCATTGCCGGTCTGGAACTGGGTGCGGAAGGTGTAGATTTCGCCAAAACATGGATCGGACCTTTTGGTACTATCTTTATGAATATGATCAAAATGATCATCGTTCCTTTGGTTTTCTCGTCTCTCGTCATTGGTGTCTGCAGTTTGGGGGATATCAAAAAGATAGGCCGTATCGGCGGCAAAACTATGGCTTATTATTTGGGAACTACGGCATTTGCGATTGTACTTGGTATATTTTTAGGTACGGTTTTAGAACCGGGCGCCGGCGTGAATATGCCTGGTGAAGGCGTTAAAGCTGCGGCTAAAGCCGCGCCGCCTATCATGCAGGTAATTATTGACATTTTCCCGACTAATGCGATGGAAGCGATGCTTAAAGCCAACATGCTGCAGATCATCGTTTTCAGTCTGTTCATGGGTATCGGCATCACTGCAGTCGGTGATCGGGCCAAGACTCTGTACAATGTTTTTGACGGTCTGGCAGAGGTCAGCTATAAAATCGTCGGTTTTATCATGAATGTGGCGCCGATCGGTGTTTTCGGTTTGATCACTCCGGTCGTTGCAGCTAACGGACCGGCTGTACTGCTGCCGCTTTTGAAGGTTGTTATCGCTGTTTATCTCGGCTGCTTCCTGCATGCGGTCATCGTTTATGGCGGTCTGCTTAAATTCGTCGGCAAGATCAGCCCGATCAAGTTCTTCAAAGCAATTTTACCGGCACAGGTGCTTTCGTTTACCAGCTGTTCCTCCGGCGGCACATTGCCTGTCAGCATGCAATGCATCCAAAAGCTGGGTGTTTCGAAAGACATTTCCAGTTTTGTACTGCCTTTGGGCGCTACGATCAATATGGATGGCACTGCTGTTTATCAGGGAGTCTGCGCACTCTTCATTGCGCAGATCTATGGGGTCGATCTTACGACCGGGCAGTATCTGACTATTGTTCTTACTGGTACGCTGGCTTCGATCGGCACTGCCGGTGTTCCGGGGGCAGGCTTTATCATGCTGACGATGATATTGACGGCGATCGGCTTGCCGCTTGAGGGTTCCGCTCTGATCGCAGGTATCGACCGTATCCTTGATATGCCGCGGACCTGCGTTAATGTTACTGGTGACGCTACCGTTGCTTATCTGGTTGATAAAAGCGAAAAGTCGAACATCGAAGAACCGCTTTATTAAAATAAGACAAGACTCCTTGACGGATGGGTTTAGACCCGTCCGTCTTTTATATTTCAAGAATAATTCACAACAGGCGGCAGGAAATTTGCTGTGGACGCAGAAGGGATATAGGAGAAATGGGGTTATTGTATGGAAAAAACAGCTGAACTTATAAAACAGATCACAGAACGACTCAACCGCCGTCCTGCCCGGATCGATAAAGCTGACCGTTTGTGGGATGCTGCCGTTTTAGTGCCGTTGATAGACACCAAGCAGGGTCCGGCAGTTCTTTTTGAAGTACGGGCCGCCGGTTTGGGGTGGCAGCCGGGCGATGTATGTTTTCCGGGCGGACGCTATGAGTGCGGCGATGACAGCTTTGCCAAAACTGCTGTGCGCGAAACCTGTGAAGAGCTGGGTATTACTGAAGACAAAATAGAATTGTGCGGTGAACTGGATTACTTGGTGACACATATGGGACCTATTATTCATCCTTTTGTTGGCAGGCTGGCCAACGAAGTAAAGCTGGACTGCAACAGCGATGAGGTAGCTGAGATTTTTACGGTGCCGCTGAATTTTTTATTGCTTTCTGAGCCGCGCGTTGCTCATATGGAACTGGCAAACCGCGCAACTGCAGATTTTCCTTTTGATCTGCTGCCGCGCCATCCGCACGACTGGTATAAGCGGAAGGGGTATAATATCTATTTTTACGAATATCAGGGGCATGTTATCTGGGGGCTTACAGCTCGGATACTGCATGGATTTATTAAACGGTTTCATAAAGAACTGCAGGCTAATATTTTGTAATTGGGTGTGGGAAAGGAAGAAAAGGATTGAAAAAATTAATTTTGCTGATCGTAGCGGCAATCGCTGCCGCCAGTTATTTGGTATATGCTTATATGAACGGCGATCCGATGTTTGGGACGCTGGCTAAAACTATGGATGACCTGCCGCGCAATGAACGGCTGGGTTCTAAACGCAATATCGTAGTATTAGGCGTAGACGGCAGGGAAAAGGACGATGATCCTGGTCGCAGCGACACGTTATTTGTCGTAATGTTCGACCCTAAAAGTAAAAATGTTTCGCTGCTGTCGATTCCGCGTGATACCAGGGTGCGGATCCCCGGGCATGGCTGGGATAAAATCAACCATGCTTATGCGTTCGGCGGGCACAAGCTGACGCAGCAGACAACGGAAGAGCTTTTGGGCATTCAGGTCAATAATTATGTAATGGTCGATTTCAGTGGTTTTGAAAGTTTGGTCGATGCGATCGGCGGCATTGATATTGATGTGGAAAAGGATATGTATTATTATGATGACTGGGATGATTTTCTGATCGATCTTCCGGCAGGGCAACAGCATCTGGATGGCAAAAAAGCGATCCAGTATGTGCGCTATCGTGATGAGGAAGGCGATATTGGCCGTATTAAGCGTCAGCAGAAGTTTATGATGGCGGTTTACGAAAAGATTGCTTCGGCACAGATTTTAACTAAGATGCCGGGGCTGGTTTCGGAAATTATGAAAATGGTTAAAACTGACCTGCCCGTTTCAGATATGCTGGCGATGGGCGGCGCTTTACACGGAATGATGAAAGAACAGGGCGGTCTGCAGATGGCTACAGTTCCAGGTACGCCTGAATATATTGATGAGATCAGCTACTGGATTCCCGATATTACTGACCTGCGCGAGCAGATGGTAGATATGCAGGGCGCGCAGATGACGGAACGTTATCGTCAGGGTGCTGAAAAAATGGAAGCAGAGTATAAACGCAACCTGATTACAGCGCAGGAAAAAGAAAAACAGAAAGCTGCAGAAGAGAAAATCAAAGCAGATGAACAAACAGAAAAGAAAATAAAAGAGGATACGAAAGAGAAGAATAAAGAAAAAGCTGATGCCGAAAAGAAAGCTAAGGCTAAAAAATCTAAGTCAGGCGAAGAACTGGGACCGGCAGAGAAAGACGGGCAGCAGTTAACAGAGCCGCCTAAGGCTGTGAAACCGCCTGCTAAGGAAAGCAGCCGCAATACGGTATCTGTCAAGGTCGTTGACTGCAGCGGCAAAGGAGCAGGCAGTGATGCCGCAGCAAGACTGGCAGCAATGGGCTTTGAGGTTATCGACGGCGGCAGTGATCCTGAACGTGATCAGACTACGGTAGTATCTACGACCAGCAACGGACGTGTGGTCAGCAGGCTGTCGGCTGTACCGTTCCCGTACACTCTGAGGATTCTGCGGGCTGATGATGCGTCTTATGACGCGGTGATTTTTATCGGTAAAGATTATCAATAAACCTTTGTCCAATGCAGGTAAATTCTCTTTGCACAAATTTTCTGAAAAAGGCAGAAAACTGCTATTGCATATTGTATACAAAAATGCTATACTAGGAATATCAAAACAGCCCCTCATTTGGCCCTTCTCGTAAGGGCTTTTTTTTTACCCTTTTTTAAGTCTGCTAAAAAATTGAAGTCGTTTACAGTATTTGCAATGCTGTTTTGAAGTTGAGCTTCAACAAAAGTGCAGACAGTGGTGGAAAAAGCAGGATTATACTTTATTTTTTTACAAAAATGGCTAAAAAGGCCTGCTAATTGTGCTATAAGTGGAAATAGAGCTGGAAATATGATAAAATATATACATATTGTAAAGGCGTCTGCCTGAAATAAGAGCATGTACGTTAATTTGATTAAGGGAGGATGCGCAGTGAGAAATGATATCCATATCGTTTTGGACAGTATTGCTGTTGCAGAAGAAACACCCTTGCGGGACGATCCCCGTTGCCATGTGGTCCCCCTGCTGGTAAGACATGGAGATACCGAATGGGTGGACGGAGAAAAAAGCTTGCAGGAAATGTTTGCCATGGTGGAAGCAAGCGGGCAGCTGCCTAAAACTTCGCAGCCGGCCATCGGCAGATTTCTTGATGTATTTACAGAATTAGCTGCAGACGGTAAAAAAGTGATTGCGATCATGTTAGACGGTGTTTTGAGCGGTACTGTTCAGACAGCACGCTTAGCAGCCCGGCAGGTCATGAGTGAAATTCCCGGGTCTGATATCCGTGTCTTTGACAGTCTTACAGCAGCCTGTCCAATCAGCGGAATGGCAATGGAAGTACTCGCTTATGCTGAAACCGGCGCAACGATGGACGAGCTGGAGGAGTATCTGAAGGGCCTGATCGAGCGGACGGAAACGTATTTTTCCGTCAATACTTTAGATTATCTGCAGAAAGGCGGCCGCATAGGCGCCGTAGGCGCTTTAGTAGGTAATATTCTGGGCATACGTCCAATCGTGCACATCGATACCGCCGGCGAACTGGTTGTTGTCGATAAATGCCGTACCCGCAAGAAAGTATTGCAGCGCATGGTCGAGCTTGCCGCTGCGAATGCTCCTATAGAAGCTGTGTATGTGGCGAATGCCGAAGCTGAGGAAGACGCTGAAACTTTGCGCAAGGCAATGCTTGAATTGTTTCCCGGACTGCCTGTTCTGGTAACCGGGATCGGAACTGTTCTGGCAGCACATTTAGGACCCGGTGTTATTGGCCTTTTTGTGCGGCGGCAGCGCTGAAGAAAGGTGCAGACTTGATATGACAAGTAAACAAGAGGCGATTATCAGCGTCGAACAAATAAAAAATATGCTGTTGGGCGCTTATAAAAGTTTTGAAAAAAACTATCAATATATTAATGATTTGAATGTTTTCCCGGTACCGGACGGCGATACCGGCACTAATATGATGCATACGATGGCAGCAGTGGCCCGTGAGATCAGTCAGCTGCAGAATGCGACTGTTTCCGAAGTGGGGACTATGGCAGCCCGCAGTGCGATCATGGGGGCGCGCGGTAATTCCGGCGTGATCCTGTCGCAGTTGCTGCGTGGCCTGGGAAAAGGCCTGGCCGGCAAAAAACGAGCTACCAGCAACGAGGTGGGCAAAGCTTTTCAGTTTGGTATTTTGTATGCTTACCGGGCGGTATCAAAGCCTGTTGAAGGAACGATCCTTACTGTGGCGCGTGCTATTGCCAAAGGTGCGTATCATGCTGTGCGTCAGGGTGAAGATTTTGAAGATGTTTTATGCGAGGCGTTGGAGAGCGGAAAAAAAGAACTGGCTCGTACGCCGGAACTGCTGCCGGCGCTGAAAGCGGCTGGAGTAGTTGATGCCGGCGGTCAGGGCTTGATCGTTTTCCTGGAAGGCTGTCTGGCGGGTTTCCGAGGCGAAGACGCAGGTGAGCTGCATCTGCCGCCGTCAAAGCCATCCTTCGCCAATTTTATCGAGATGGAAGTAGATTTGGAAAATCCTTATTGTACAGAATTTATCGTTAAGGAAGCTGAAGTCAAAGAGGACGTTGTACGCAGTACTCTCCAGCCTTTGGGTAATTCGTTGATCGTAGCTGTTGTCGGCGATATCGTCAAAGTGCATATCCATACCTCGGGCTGGTTCTGCAGCACGGCTTGAGCTGGGGCTCCCTGCACGATATCAAGATCGACAATATGGCCGAGCAGCATCAGCATCGCGTTGTCGGTGCACAGATGGAGAAGCACGGTCTGGCTGTACTGTCGGTGGCGGCCGGGAACGGTATTGCCAGCATCATGCACCAGCTCGGTGCAGCTGAGATCATCAGCGGCGGGCAGAGCATGAATCCGCCGGTAGAGGCGTTTATTAAAGTTATTGAAAAGGGCTCGGCGGAGCAGTACATTATTTTACCGAACAATAAAAATATTATTCTGGCAGCGGAGCAGGTCAAAAAATTATTGGGAGCAGCGCAGGTAGATTATGTGCCGACAACAAATCTGGCGCAGGGTCTGGCGGCACTGCTGCATTTTGACGCAGCTAAAACACTGCAGGAAAACAGCGCTGTGATGCGACGTGAGGCTAAGGAAGCCCACAGTGCTGCTGTCAGTATTGCTGTGCGTGACAGCGTTGTTAACGGGATAACTGTAAAAAAAGGGCAGTACATTGGTTTGCTGGAAGATAAGATCGTTTATGCCGGAGCAACTCTGGAAGAAGTCACGGCGGAAACTGTCAAGCTGGCAGGCAGCGACTGGGAATTGATCAGTCTTTATTATGGCAGTGATCTGACACAGTCTGAAGCTGATAAAATCGCCGCAGAGCTTGAAGCTCTGGACGGCGGTTGGGAAGTTACAGTTTTTGACGGAGGTCAGCCGCTTTATCCGCTGCTGCTGTCGTTAGAATAAAAAATAGTGATCAGCAGGCCCTGCCGTGCGCGGGGCTTGTTTTATATTATGGGAATGAGGGGAAGCAATGCAGGAGATCATGATCGCGATCGTTTTGGGGATCGCCGTAGGTTACAGTGACCTTTTAAATTATAATGTGAAAAAATGGCTCAGCCGGTTTTCTACAGTCAGTCTGTTTATCATGCTGTTGTGTCTGGGTGCTAAGATCGGCTGTGATGCAGAGCTTTTGGGCAAACTGGACCAGTTGGGCGGCAAATCTCTGGTCATGGCAGTTTTTATCATTGGCGGCAGCGTGCTGATGCTGTGGCTGGTGCTGAAGCTTTTTGCAAAAACGGCAGCCCGGGCGGAAGGGAGCGATGAATAATGGTTTATGCTATTTTTACATTTATCGCTTTAGGAATCGCCGGCGGATATTTCTTTTTGGGATTGGAACATAAAGACCTGCTGGACGAGATTTTGATGTCGGCTTTATATTTTATGGTTTTTGTTGCCGGTATCGAAATCGGCGGAAACAGGCATATTATAAAAAAAATCTGCAATCCGCAGAGTATTCTGCTGGCAGTTGCCATTCCAACGGCTGTAACTATCGGCAGTTTAGGCGGTGCGGCTCTTTCAGCCTTCGTGACCGGGATGGAAATGCGGGACGCGCTGCTTGTCGGCAGTGCTTTAGGCTGGTACAGCCTTTCCTCTGTAGTTATCAGTACGCTGTATAGTGTCGAGATCGGGACGATCGCCTTTTTAGCTAATATGCTGCGTGAAGTCCTGGCATTTTTAGCCATACCGCTGTTGGTAAAAATCAATAAATTCCTGGCTTTGGCGCCATCAGGAGCTGCGACTATGGATTCCGGTCTGCCGGTGGTTATCAAATATACCAATATCCATGTCGGGCTATTCGCCTTTATCAACGGCCTGCTGCTGACGCTGCTGGTACCGGTGCTGCTTTCAGTACTGATGCCTGGTCAGTAAAAAAGAAATCCCGCGCTTGTTTAAAACAAGCGCGGGATTATTGTTTTTAGCAGAAAAATTCGTTGTTTTTGTAAATGTCTTTTATCGGCGCCAGCTTCTGGGCGATCAGGGCCAGAGCCTGCTGAGGCAGTGAGCGGGCCTGCTGAGGGCAGATAGTAGTGCAGCGCAGGCACAGGATACATTTTTGGGGGTCAGTTGTGTGCGGCTGCCCGCTGGGGATAGCCTGAGTTGGGCAGGTGGCCGAACAAATACCACAGCGGATACAGGAATCGCTGACCTGAGGTACGACGGGCATAGGCTGCCAGTCTTTATAAGGACGATTGCCGGGGATATTTGTCAGCGCTGGCGCCTCTGTTAACGGCTTAGCGGAGATTTTTTTGGCAAAGTCAGTTAATTGTGCCAGATCGTCAGCATCAGGCCGGCCGGCGGCGACACTGCGGCGCATCGAATGTTCGGGAAGATTTACAGAA
>OAWO01000330.1_pt1 | contig 22170 bp, 36 predicted proteins | sample 1495421 | NCBI WGS metagenome assembly OAWO01 (sample SAMEA2580162, study PRJEB22360) | human gut metagenome | biome: human gut; feature: human-associated habitat; material: faeces | place: Denmark | collected 2008/2010
GCTAAGGCATCGATATATGATTTTCTAGGAATATAGGTTGATCTTGAAAATGCATTTTTGAAAATATCGTAAGGAGATAACCAAGGATATTGTTTTTTTATACTATAGGTAATTTGAGCGGAAGAAGAAGATATATCAAAAAATTCCACTACGTCCTCTGTTTCCCATTTATCTAAAATAAGATAAGGAGGTGCAAGAAGTTGATTAGCAAAAATATCAGCTTCTTTCTCAAAAAAATTATATTGTTTATCACTTATTCCAAATCTTCCTCTAGCAAGAATAGTTTCCCCATACTCAAAATGGTGTAGATTTATATGTCCAATTTCATGTGCGAGAGAAAATCTTATTCTTTGAACGAGATTTTCAGAAGTATCGTCATTATAAACAATAATATACTCATCATCTCCTACATTTATTGTAAATGCATCAGATGAAATACTTCTTGCTTTGAAACCAGGGTTAGACTTTTCACTATCAAATTCTAAATATGTCATTATTTCAACATTAGGAAATTGTTTTATAACATTTAAGATATCAATAGGAAAGTTTACATTGCATTTTTTTACTAAAATCTGTTGTGCTATAAGCCCAATTTTCTGATAATTATATTTTGCCATCCTTCTTATCTCCAAATTTTTTATGACGTAAGAATTGGGCAAAATTTTTGAATTCTTCTATCTGTTCATCGTCAAACTCATTATCAAGTTGACGAGCTAATATTCTTATCTCAGGATTTTTAATTTCATTATTATTTTTATCTTCACGTCCCAGAAGATAATCAACAGTTACATCAAAATAATCAGCAGTTTTTTCTAAGCTAACCCCGTTTGGAACTTTCTTTTTCCAAGCGTAAAGGGAATTTACTCCCATACCTAGAGCTTTCTCTACCTCAGCAACAGACATTTTTCTGCTGTCAGCAAGCTCTTTTACTCTATCGTAAACAGTCAAATTGTACCTCCAGAAGTACAAGAAAAAACCAAATTAAACTTTATGCTAGTTTTTAGTTGACGAAAACTAAACTTTAGTTTAGAATTATTCTTGTAAATAGTTAGCCTACAACTTAGGCAATATTACCCAACATAGCTTCTAACTTTCCGCCAAGATTGTTTATAAGTTGCTTTGTTAGGTGTTTTCTTTATGCTTTAATTCTAAACTAAAGTTTAAAAACTGTCAAGCACAAATGACAAAAGCTAATTTATGAGCTAACTTATTTACAATAAAATTTAAAAAGGAGGTTATAATGCCAGAATTTTATCCAGGCCTTGAAAAAATTAAAGTCCGAATGAAGGAAGAAAATATTCTTGCAATTGACTTAGCTATAACCTATGGAATTAAACCAAGTGATATGTCGGATATTTTGAATGGTAAGGATACTTCTCCACGTGCTGCAAAAGTCATTGTGAAAATTGTCCGTGATTTAACAATTCGTTAAAAAGAAGGGAGATTCGAATGAATCAATTACAAAATTTTAATTTCAACAACTTACAAGTACGAACAGTGCTTATTGGAAATGAACCATGGTTTGTTGCTAAAGATGTCTCTGATATTCTTGAATATTCAGATACACAAGCAATGACTCGGCGACTTGATACTGAAGACATAAAAAGCTATACCGACAAATCGTCGGGTCAGGGTCGTCAAGTTAAAATCATCAATGAAAGTGGACTTTACGAAGCAATTATTGGTAGTAAGAAAAAAGATGCTCGGAAATTCAAAAGATGGATTACACACGAAGTTCTTCCTACAATCCGCAAGCATGGTGCATACATGACTGATTCAAAAGCACAAGATGTTCTAAATGGCAGCGGACTTGCTGATTTACTTTTACAAGCAGGTCAACAACTAAAGGAAAAAGAGCTGATTATCACTGAAATGAAACCTAAAGCGTTATTTGCGGATAGTGTGGCTACTTCTCAAAGTTCTATTTTGGTCGGGCATTTGGCTAAGCTGCTTCGTCAGAACGGCTATGAAATCGGACAAAATCGCTTGTTTGAGCGATTGCGTAATCAATCTTGGCTTAGTAATCGAAAAGGAGAAGACTGGAACATGCCGACTCAAAAATCATTAGACCGTGGTTTCTTTGAAATAAAAGAAACTACCCATAATAATGCAGACGGATCAGTAAGAATTACTAAAACTCCTAAAGTAACTGGGAAGGGACAAATATACTTTGTAAATAAATTTTTACAAGAACTTGAAGCTTAGAAAGGATAACTCATGTTTGAAGAAATGATTGAGAACTTAAAAACTAGTGTTCGTGCAACAGTTCTTGAAACAGTTCAAGGTATTGTGGTTGAAAACTTTCCTGAATTACTTAGTTATTCTGATTTGAAAAAATTGCTTGGAGGTATTGATGATACAACTTTTGGTTTTTATGAATCAATGCTCGAACCTGCAAAATCAAAATGTGGTAAGGGAATGACTAGAAAAAGTTTTAAGTGGTCAAAAGAATTAGTAATAAAAATTATTAATGATCCTCGAAACTTACAGCTACAACGCAGAGGAAAATAACTAGAAAGGAATATTCATGTACCTAATCGTAGAACGTCACAGCGGCGAAATTTGGCAGAGTTCATCACTAAAAACGTGTGGGTCATGAATATCATAGCTAGTCGACTGAATGCAAAAGCAGTCAGAATATAAGGAGAAAAAAACAATGAATGAAAAAAAGACAAAAATTTTTATTGAAGAAATAACAAAAATTGCTGAAAAAAATGATATGAGCTTTGGTGAACTATCACATGCGTTATTCGAAGCAAAAAGACACTTTGAAAAAAAGAAAAGTGAAACAAAAATAAGAGCAACTAGGTGTAACTAGTTACTCTAAATACATAGCTTTTACAAAAATTCAGTATAAGCATCATTATAAAGTTCTTTAAATATTGCAAGAGAAGCAGAATCTGAGTCTACATCTACATCATGTGGGTAGGTTTTAAGTTCATATTCTGAAATTCTACGAAATTCAGAGCTTGCAAATGCAAGAGCAAATTCATGAGCTTTTTGATCTAAATCCATCGAAAATCTCCTTTCTATGAGTATTAAGCAGATACCGTGAATATCAGCTCAACAATATTATACCAAGGAGAAGCAATAAAAACATAACACAGGAGAAAATGATGATTATTGCTACACAGTTTGTAGCTAGTAATGACAGCATAGTCACAGCTATTTTAGACGAGCAAGGTAAAGAAGTGAAGTGGGAAATATGGGGTGTACGGTTTCCTCGTATGTTCTATAAATTAAGTGATTACCTTCGATACATGACAACAGAAAAGAGTATTGGTATATGATTTGTAAATTCTTAGATCGCCCTGTACCTTTTACATTAATCCAGAATGCAAACAAAATCAAAGAAGAAATGATATCAGAGTTTGAACGAAAATATTTTAAATTATCTGATGTTTACCGAAATCACCTAAAACTATTGCCTTGCAGCTGGTTGGGGGAAGAATTAGCAAAATTAATAAGAGAAAGAGATAATGAACAATAAATTATTAGAAATAGGGATTGAAGAGCTACTGTCTCGTACGACTGAAATACTAAAAAATCAGGAATTAATAATGAAAAAATTAGATATAAAAAAAGAAGACTAGCTAGTCTTCTTGGAGAACTCTTCAATGTCTAATATCATATTGATGTACAGAGAGAAATTGTAAATGAGTTTTTTTAAATCAGTAATATCTATTTCATCAAATTCTCTATAATAATGGGTTTCATCATTACCAATTTTTCTTGTTAAATGCAATAGCTCTTTGATTTTAGGCATATCCTTATAAAACATATCAATAACATTATTCAAACTGTTTTTCCTAATATCTTCTGTTCTATCTGGATTTTGATATGCTGCAAAATCCTTTACGAGAAATTCAAAGGCTTTTCGGAATGCAATACCAGAAATATTAGTTAATCCTTTTGACTCAGCTATGGTTGCTTCAACATAGGTTTCAGAAAAAACAGGGGAAAGAGTTTTAACGTTATCAGATATTTCTGGAGGTTGGAAGCCATTGTAATCATAAGGAATTAGGTTTTTAATCGATCCAAAAGTACGTCCTGGTATTGATTCAATATTATACTCAAGAATAAAGTATCTATGACATGTACTTATTGGACATCTAAATGAGAGAGCTACCGTCATAATTTGTGTATCAAGATAATATCCTTTATGCTCTGCTTCCATAAATTTCCCACAATGAGGACATGTATCTGGTATTTCAATTGTGAATCGGCGGTTTTCAGCATAAATTTCTTTCTTATGCATTTATTCTCCTCTTTACTATATATATTTTGTAAATAAAAAGTTCCCAAGTGCAATTGGAAACTATACAAAGAATATGTAATTCTCAATTTCTATACTAATTATAGCATAAAAAAACGAAAAATAGAGCTGTTTTAATGATTTAAATAAAGAGTGTCTAACTACTTATATATCAATAGTCTAGCATGTATATTGTTTTTTCCGATTATGTTATATATTTACCATTTTTTGGAGGTGATAGATTGATAGAAATTCAAGAATATGAAATGCATTTGATCGATAATGAGATCGCTGCAAATACACGAAAAAACTATTTGAATACTTTGCGGCAGTTGGATGCATTTTTGGAAATTAATGATTGTGCATTAAGTAAAGCAGCGTTGATTAAGTTTAAGCAATATTTGCGAGAACATGAATACAAGCCTAAGAAGCACTACACCATGAAAACCATTAACCAGAAAATAACGAGTATTAATGTATATCTCAACTGGTTAGAGCGAGAAGAATTCATAACTGATAAACTTTCTATCAAGCTTTTGAAAGCTCAAACAATGGAACACCGGGAATCTATCACAAAGAGCGACTATAAAAAGTTGTTAAAAAATTGTGATGATGAAGAATTAGAACTTTTCATTCTGACAATTGGGAATACTGGTGTGCGAATAACGGAAGTATGTTCTCTCAAAGTATCTGATCTCAACCAAAAGACAATTTTAGTTGAGAACAAAGGGAAAGAGCGGGCAATTGCAATGCCACAATTTCTGAAGAAGAGATTGAAAAAATTTGTGAGAACCAACGGTATTACAGATACTATCTTTGCAAAAGACCAAAGAACGTATCGGGCGGACTTGAAGGCCCTTGCAGGCAAAGCAAAAGTGAATAAAGACAAGGTTTATCCTCACTCTATTAGACATTACTTTGCAAAAGCTTTCTTGGAAAATGGTGGGGATTCTACAGTTTTGCAGCAATTACTTGGCCATAAACAGATAGCAACAACAACTATTTATACCAAGCTCAATTCTAATGAGTTGAGCGAACAATTTAGCAACATAAAAAATATTTAGTATATGTGCCGGGATTCACACTAAAAGCGAACAGAAAAGTTTGTCCAGAACACGAATAATAACTAAAATCGTATTTTGTCATTGAAACCACGGAAAAGCTATAGTGTTCACCAAATGGACTGCATCCCAGTAACAAGGATTGGAGTCTTTGTTACTGGATTTTATAGAAATCAAAAATTTTAAAAGCAATATAAGGAGAAATCATGGAAAAAGAAAGTGATTTCCAAGGTGCTAATTATTATGTGGTAATTCCTCAAGAAGTGCTGCATGACAATAGACTGACACCTTTAGCACGTTTAATTTATGGGGAAATATCGGCTCTAGCCAATATAAATGGTTATGCATGGATTAGCAATAAAAAGCTTGCAATCAAGTATAAAGTAACCAAGGCAACTATCAGCGCTGCAATAAGTAAGCTTCAAGAATTTGAATATATTAGAAGTCACCTCATTTATAAAGAAAACAGTAAAGAAGTTGAAAAACGCAATCTTTATATTAACCCTATTCAAAAAAATTTGAATACCCTATACAAAAATAATTTAACAGGGTATGCAAAAAAATCTGATGAGGGTGTACAAAAAAATTTGAAGGATAATAACACATCTAATAACACAATGAATAACACAAATAATAATATAGCGGACAAGTCCGCTAAGTTAGATTTGGATAGCAGATTTGAAGCATTGTGGAAGTTATATCCTAGAAAAGCTGGGAATAAGCAAAAGGCAAAAGCATCTTATAAGAAAGCTATAAAGTCTGGTGTTACTGATCAAATTATACAACGAGGCATTGAGAACCTTATTGCAGAAAATAGGGAATTAAAATATATCCCGCACGGCCAAACATGGTTCTGTAATGAACGTTGGAATGATGAGCCTATGAAGGTAGGTTCAGCATCTTCTGAACGTCAAGAATATTCAGATTTAGATTTACCATTTTAGGGGATTTGTATGGAAGAGATTAAAACACAAATTATTGAAGAATTCGAAATACAACACTATCCTTTAGGAGCTTTATTCAAGAAAAAATTAATGCAATCAGACGTCTATTCTATACAGGGAAAATTGCGAAGTATGGAGATGATGCCAGCGGTTGTAAGATTTGGAGGAAAGCAATGAAAAGCATCGGAAGTGTAATTGGCGAGAATCCGAAAATAAAAGATAATTTCAAAAAACTAGTAGAAGAAATTTTAGATGATCATGAAATAAAAGATTTTATTTCAGAAAACAACATGTCTGAAAATGAAATTTCACGAAGTTACTCTAGGTTTTTTGAATATGTCAAAGAACGTGACAAATTTTATACTGGTGAACAAACTCTTATGAAAGGACACAAACCAGTTCTGGTCATGGCTGATAACTTTGCAACTGTATCTTATCGGGAAACAGAAGATTTTATCAGAACAAGAAAACAATATAAAAACAGTAATCGACTTTATAAGGAAAGTATAATTAGCGATAAAACTGTAAGAAAAGCTTCATTTGAAAATTTTATAGCTAAAACTGAAGAAGAAAAAGCAGCTTTAGGCTTTATGAAAAAGATTGCAAATTATTATAAAGATGGAGGTACAGGTAATACAGTGCTCAGCGGTCCAGCGGGTACTGGTAAGAGCCATCTATCCATGTCTGTTTTAAAAGAGTGCTTGGGAAATAAAAATTTAATGGTACTCTTTATAAGTTTTTCAGAAATGCTTGGACTTATGACAGACTCTTTTAGTAATAAAAATAGTATCTATACGCCTGAGTATTTTAAAAGATTAATGAGTGAAGTTGATCTATTAGTGATAGATGATATTGGAGCAGAAAAAACCACAGAATACTCGCAAGATGTACTAACAAAAGTTTTAGATTCACGAACTGAGACAATTATCACTACCAATTTAGATAGTAAAGAACTTCGAAATAAATATCACGGAAGGATTTACAGCCGAATTTTTAGAGGAATTGATAATAAGGCTTTTAACTTTAAGGATATTAAAGATAAACGAGTTTCACAATTACCATTTTAAGGAGGAGAGATGGCAAGTTATACAAGTAAATTATTTAAAAGACTGCATCTCATATCAATCCAACGAGTAAGAGATGGATATGGTAATCAAAATGTATATATAGAAAATAAAGATAGAGATGCACTCAGAGAAATATATAAAGCAGTCTATAAGCATTCTAACAACGGTGAATATATGACATGGAAACAACTGAAAACGGTCTTGGATAAGAAACTGGAAGGAAATAGATATATTTTTGATTAGGGTGTAAAGATGAAAGAAAAAATAGTGAGAGAAACAAAGCTAGCTGTTTTAGAAATTATCCAAGGTGATGAGGTTCTATTTTCAGGCAACACCAACGAAATAAAAAAATACTTTGAAATAGATCAAAAAGAAAATTAATTCATGGCGAGGTAAAGGTATTAGTGTACAACGGGGCAGAGTTCCTAAGCCTACAACAATTTATGCTAAATTTATTGGCCATGAGTATGGGATTGTAGAATCAACACGTAATACAAGTAATGTTTCAAAGTTTATGATTTCAGAAATTGAAGAAGAAAAGCTTCGAGAAACTGAAACTAAAGAAGAGCGTCAATTAAGACGACAAACAAAGAGAAAAATCATGATGGAAAATTTGCGAAAGGAGTATTTCAATGGGTGAAAGATTAACAAAACTTGCAGTTGTTGAAGTATGGCAATATGGAAAAGTTATTTTTACAGGAAATAGCTTGGAAGTAAAAGAACATTTTAATTTTTCGCAGAAACAATTCAATCGCATAAGTATGATGGGTAGAACAGTTCAAAACGGTTCAAAACCAAGAGCACAAACAATGTATGCAATAAAAATAGGGGAAGAAAAAATTTTAGTACCTTATCAAGCAAAAGGTAAGTGTGCTTCAATCGAAAGAGGGAAAGAAACCAAAGAAGAGCAACGCCTAAGACGAAGAATCCAAAGGGATATGATAAGAGAGGAATTTTACAATGGGAACAATGAAGCGACACTTTAAAAAATTGACCGATAATGCAACTATGCCAGAACGAGCTACAAAAGGTTCTGCTGGCTATGATATTTCAGCAAGTGAAACTGTAACTATTCAACCTGGGGAAATTAAGCTTGTACATACTGGCCTAGCTGCTCAAATGGAACAAGATGATGTGATGTTACTTATAGACCGTAGCTCAAATCCACGAAAGCGTGGCTTAGTTCTTTCTAACTCGGTAGGTGTAATTGATCATGATTACTTCCCAAGTGAGTTCATGGGAATGTTTACGAATATCACAGATAAACCAGTAACCATTGAAGCAGGTCAGCGAATTATGCAAGCAGTGTTTGTAAAGTATGGCTTGGTTGATGATGATAATGCGTTAGGACACCGCACAGGCGGATTTGGAAGTACAGGAGATAAATAATGGGAATTGAAAATATAATTGCAGCACTTATCTGTCTAGTAGCTGCAATTGTTTATACAGTATTGGCAATAAGAGCAGAAAAGGCCCGCTTCTATCATCAAAAGCAAGGTGATAAAAATGCAGAGGTTTTAAAGGAACTTACAAAATTATGGGCTTCATCAGCTAAGCCATCTAAAACAGTAACAAAATGCGAAATTTGCCATGAAAATACAGCAATGGCAACAGTGGACCATGAATTACTTTGTAGGAGTTGCTATGAAAAAATTGAGGTGGAAGAATGACATTTGCAGTTTATAAAGGGGAAGAATTCCTTGATGAAGGTACAGCTGAAGAACTTGCAGAACGCTTTGGTGTAACTCCCAAAACTATTAGATGGTGGGCTACACCGACTAGCCATAAGCGAGATAAAGGAAATCGCAAGACTGCGGTTAGATTGGATTGAAATGACAAAAACAAAGTTGCAAATCATGCGTGAGAAGAAGGGGCTGACTCAAATTCTGACGGTACGGGTCTTATGGTACAAGTCGTTGCCGAAGCCCTCGGCTGCTCGGTAGATGAATTGGTGGAGTGAAATAAAAAAGCTAGCCACAAGGCTAGGATTTAAAATTTATCTATAACTATAACTCATTCGAGTTTCTTTATTTGGAAGAGTTAGACAATAGGCGAGTATAAAAGGACCAGCATACGGGATAAGGAAAAGGAATAAAGTTCCCCAGTGTAACCCAGCATTGTTCAACCTTCTAATAGTGATTGTAAGAGTTGGAAGTAAAGTTACTAAAAAGTACACAGCTGATAGGGACATACTTCCAATTACAAGAATGTCATCAAATAGACCGTTACCGTAACTGTGTCGCATTCCAATACCAATTATTAGGGTAATGAATAGAGCAGTATAGATACAAAAGTGAGTGAGCATGATTTTCCAGAAATCACCTACATTACATTCATCCTTAAAGTTGGAATATTTTGTCCAAAATGTCTTATATGTATGTTTCATATTTACCTACTTTCTATAAGACTATTATACTTTGCAAAACAGGAGGTGATACTTACAAAAGTGTAATAAAATTTAGTCTGTTTTAACCAAAATAAAAAAAGCCTTATAAAGGCAGTGATTACAGGGGAGTACAGCTTATAAAGCAACTTCCGATTATATTATATATTTACTATAGTTAAAGGAGGAGAAAAATGAAAAAAAGCAGACGAATCTGCTCTTTAAATTTTACCTAACTTACTAAGATGTTCACAGATGAATAAATAAATTTCTAGAAACATTATGAACGTATCTAGAATTGGATTAATGTTTTCACAAATTGTAGTTAGATGTTGCAATAGAGTTAATAAGGTATGCATAGACATGCTCCTTCGAACTTCATAATTTTCAATAATAAAAAATCTTTACTATTGGGAAGCTCTTTCTCCGATTTTTATGTTTGGTACTTACTCATCTGTATAACATTAATACAAAAATTATATCACATCTGAACAAAAAAAGCCCGCTGGAACGGGCTCATGAAAGGGATTAACTTCTTTTATTATAACACATTGGAGGAAGTTTATTCATGGCAGATAAGCTAAATAAAATTATAGGAGATTATGTCAACGGGCGCATACAAGCTCGTATTCAGTCCATAGAGAGCAGTTACATGTATAAGGCTAAGTCTGATAACTTGGGTATCAGAACTGCTTACAGTGGAGGAGCAGAGCCTGAGAGTAAGACACTTAACCGAGAAGCTATGGAAGAAGACGAGGAACTAATCCGATTGAAAGAGATTGTCAAGCAGTTCTCTTTATGGTACGAACCCTTGATTCAAACAAATAAAGAAATCATAAAGCTCAAGCATTTAGGTTACGGAGGTGCGACATGGAGCATGGTTGAAATGGACCTCAGACATAAAGGAATATACTTAAGCATTCGACAAATAAAGTTCATTTATTACAGATTCAGAAAGGACATAGAAGTAAATCTGTTACACGTTCTCTAAAAAACAGTGTCCAAAAACGTGTCGAAAACGTGCTAAAAATGTACAAAAGTGAAATGGAGGACTTAGTTTTTAGTGATATACTTGTATCATGAATAATTTGGCAGAACACAAATAATTAAGTCTTGGTGAACAAAGAGTGCCTATATTATTCTTACTCTAAGTCGGTAGCAAAAGCTATCGGCTTTTTATATTGAAAGGAAATGCTTATGATTTCAAAAGTAAGAAAAACAATTACTGGAACAGAATTTTGGGATTCTGATAAGAAGCGAACTTTATTTGTTGCCGATGGTGAAGAGCCCGATTTTGAAGTAGGAGAAGTTCAAGAGAAACAGGAAGAACCAGAAGAAAAAGATATTAATCTTAATAGTATGAGTGTTCCTCAACTTAAAGAATATGCTGCTTCTATAAAAGTAGAGATTCCAAAGGAACTTACAAAGAAAAAAGAAATCCTTGAATTCTTGCAATGAAATATTGTGATTTCAACGGATGTGACAATAAGATAAACCAAGGTAAGTACTGTGAGGAGCATGTCAGATCTAAACGGCAACGCAAGAAGAAAGACATCTATCACCATGAGAACAAACCATTCTATCGAACGAAAGAATGGAAAGCAATGCGACAATTTATTTATGAAGAAAATAAAGGTTGTTGTCAACGTTGTGGTAGGTTCGTACATGGTAGACAGGCGCATGTCCATCACATCATACCTATCAAACAAGACAAGCTTCTTAAGCTTGAACCAAATAACTTAATGCTTTTATGTCCTAAATGCCATGTGATTGAAGAAAATGAAGATAAAGATAAAAAAGTCTTTCCGAATTATTTTTCTTGATAGCCCCCCTATCCAAAATAAAAAAAATTTTTTCGTTGGAGGATAGGGTAGGAGGAGTCATGAATAAAGTTGCACAACATTTTAAAAAGTAAAGGGGGTGTGAGATGGCGAGAAAATCCAAAAAGAAAAAGCTGGAAGAGTTAGAAGCCGCAAGGATTGAAGAGCGAAAAAGTATCAAAGAAAAACTTGAAAAAGAAGAACTCTATTCGCCATCTGTAGATCCATTAATTGAGAATTATCTTGATGCTTTTATCATCTATAAATCTATGTATGAGGAATGGAGAGATAAAGGATTCCCACCTACTAAACTGCATGAGAACAAGGCTGGTGCCATAAATGAAATGAAACATCCTTTGGCTCAACATGTCGAAACTTGGAACGACAAGAAAAATAAAATGCTTGATGCATTAGGCATGACGAATAAACGCAAAACTGTACCAAAAGTTGAAAAAAACGATGAAAAAACTCCTCACATGTCAACGGTAAGTAGTTTAGAAAAGCATCGTGATAAATGGAGAAACTCAGGGTGATTGTTGAGCCTGGGATAAATTATGCAGATTTATATGCTAAAAAAGTCTTGCGTAAAAAATCCAAGTATCCCAATTCAATAGTAAAAGCAGTCAAGCGTTATAGGAAGTGGCAAAAAAGAAAAGATATTTGGTTTGATGTTAATCGGGCGAATGAAATGCTTGATTTTGTACAATCTTTTGTACGACATGTGAAAGGTCCATTAGCTGGAAATCTTCTTGAACTTGAATTGTGGGAAATGTTTATTTTCTCCAATATGTATGGTTGGTATCACACTAATGAGCATGGTAAGGATGTACGAGTAATTCGTGAATCTTATACTCAAGTACCTAAAAAGAATGGGAAAACAGCGATTGCTGCAGGTGCCTTGCTTTATGCAATGTATGGTGAGGGAGAACTTGGTGCAGATTGTTATGCGGCCGCAAGTGATTATGAGCAAGCACAAAATGCTGCTGAACCAATTGCCCAAACAATTGAAAACTCAGAAGAGCTATTAGAAGGCACTCAAATCTATAAGGGTGTTAATGGAAGTGTGAGTGGTGCGCTTTACACGTATAAGATTAATGGTGTAGTTTACAAGAACAAATTTAAAGTTCTTAGTAAGAATACTAAAGGTATAGAAGGTAAAAACCCACACTTCGTATTAAATGATGAATTACATGCTCAAGAAAATATGGACATGTATGACAACTTAAAGTCGGCTCAGATAGCTCGGGAACAACCTATGATGCTCAATGTTTCAACTGCGGGTAAAGGTTCGTCCTCAGTAGGTATGCGAGTGTACAAGTATGCAAAACATGTTCTAGAAAATGATGATGACGATTCTTTATTTGTTGCGATTTGGGAACCGAACAAAAATTTTGATTGGGAAGATCGCAAAGTTTGGGAAATGGTCAATCCAAATATAGGAGTTTCAGTGAGTATGGAACAATTGGAAACAGAATTTAAAAAAGCAAAGCGCTCAGCCCATTCTAAGGCTGAGTTTTTATCTAAACATTTAAATCTTTTTGTTAACAGTGCAGATAATTATTTTGAACAAGAACAAGTTGAACATGTACTTGTTGATGATTTAGGTGATCTTAGCGGAGAAACTTGTTATCTTGGCCTTGACCTCTCTAAAACCACTGACTTAACATGTGTTAGCTTGAATTTCCCTACATTTGATGAAACAGGAAAAGCAATTCTGAAAGTTAAACAAATGTACTTTATTCCAAACGCAGATATTGATTTTAGGGAAAAAGAAGATAATGTCCCGTATCGTGATTTATCGGAAAAAGGCTTTGTGACATTTTGTGATGGAAAGATGATTAATCAAGATCAGATTTTTGATTATATTGTTGAGTGTATGGATTTATATGATGTGCAGCAGCTGAACTATGACCCAGCCATGTCACAAAAGCTTATTGAAAAATGTGAAAATTTAGGTCTTGAAAGTGTTGCAGTCAACCAATATCCAACAGTTCTTAATGCGCCGCTGGATGACTCAGAACGTATTATTTATGAGAAGAGATTATTTACAGATAATCCTCTTTTTGTATATTGCGCACTTAATGTTGTTGTAGTAACTAATATCAACGGTATGAAAGCTCCATCAAAAAGACAATCTAAAAAGAAAATTGATGGCTTTGTTGCTTTCTTAGTGGCTCATAAAGAAACAATGATGTTACTTGAAGATATTAGCGATGATGCAATAGATGAATTAATCAGCGATATTTATCGCTAAAGGAGGTGATGCTATGGGTATTAGAGATGCATTTTCTAATTACCTTTTTAAACAAGCTGAAAAACGAGGGTGGGTAGAAGATGTGTATTCAAACTCTATCAGATATGGTGGAGTTTATTCTAATGATGGAAATATTCTTTCATCAAGCGATGTATATGAGCTTTTACAAGATATTAGTAACCAAGTGGCATTAGCAGATATTGTAATTGAAAATGAAAAGGGAGAAGAAATCAAAGATAATAAGGTTCTTTCTATTTTGAGTAAGCCAAACAATTACCTATCAAGTTTTGAATTTATCAAACTAATGACGAATAGTTACCTTTTACATGGTGAAATATTTCCTGTATTAGATGGTGATCAAATACATCTAGCTGCAAATGTGAGTACTGAACTTGATGATCAATTAATTGAGCATTTCAAGATCAATGGAACAGAAATACCATCTTTCATGATTCGCCATATAAAAAACATTGGAACAAATCATTTGGAAGGCGTTGGTATTTTGGATATTGGCAAAGATACTTTAAATGGCGTTATGAATGCTGAAAAAGTATTGACTGATAAATATTCCAAAGGCGGACTACTTGCTTTCATGCTTAAACTAGATGCACATATTAACCCTCAAAACTCAGGACAATCAAAATTCATTAAGGCAATACTTGATCAATTAGAGGGAATTGATGAATCAAGAACAATAAAAATGATTCCACTTGGTAAAGGATATTCAATAGATACACTAAAAAGTCCAATTGAAGATGAAAAAATACTGTCATATCTTAATGTGTATAAAAAAGACTTAGGTAAGTTTTTAGGAGTAAACGTTGATACGTATACTTCCTTATTGAAAACTGATCTTGAAAAAGGAATGATGTACCTCCATAATAAGGCAGTTAAACATATCATGAAAAATTTCGGAGAGCATTTAACTCTTCTTTTTTTCGGTAAAGGTTCTTCAAAAAAAGTGAAGTTCAAAATTAATATTCTTGATTTTGTTCCTTATAGCACGAAAACTAATATTGGTTATAACATTGTTCGTACAGGGATTACATCACCAGATAATGTGGCTGAGATGTTAGGATTCCCTAAACAAAACACACCGGAGACACAGGCAATTTATATCTCAAATGACCTTTCTAAAATTGGTCAAAAGCAAGCAACAGATGATTCCTTGAAAGGAGGTGATAACAATAGCAAAGAAAAAGGAAACGAGAGCGTTTGATATTTCGAAGTTTAATACTAGGTCTGAAAATGAAGAACAGAATACGTCTATTGAAGGATATGCAGCTGTTTTTAATTCTAAAACTCGTATTGGGAGTTATTTTGATGAAGTGATTGAACCAGGAGCATTTTCTAGAAGCTTATCAGAGAATGGTGATGTCCGTGCTCTCTTTAATCATGATTGGAACAATGTTTTAGGGCGAACTAAAAGTGGAACACTGGCTCTAAAAGAAGATGACAAAGGGTTGAACTTCAATGTGGAATTGCCCAATACCTCAGTGGCCAGAGACTTATCTGAAAGTATGGCTAGGGGAGACATCAACCAATGTTCATTTGGCTTTTTTGTAACAGATGAAGAATGGGACTATTCAGTTGAGCCAGCTCTTCGGACTATCAAAGAAGTTGAACTATTTGAAATATCCGTAGTTTCTATTCCCGCATATGAAGATACGGAAGCTTCATTGGTTAGGGATAAAGACTTTGGAAAAGAAATTGAAGCTAGATCAGCTTTAATTAAAAAAATAAATAATCTCTTGGAGGAGAAATAATGAATAAAAAATTACTTATCGCACTACAAAATCGCAGCAAAGCACGTCTTACAGAACTTCGTACACAAGTTGAAAATCCAGAAACACGTGCAGAAGACTTAACAACAATTCAAGAAGAAATTAATCAAATTAATGATGAGCTTAAGTATGTCGCAGATCAACTTGCAGAGTTAGAAGATGATGGTTCAGGTGATGGATCTGATAATTCTGGCAATGATGATACTCAAGATGATGAAAATCGAGATGGTGGGGATGACGGTGATGGTCAAGGTCAAGGTGGTTCAGATGATGAAAATCGTTCAGCGACCCCAGAACAACGTTCAGCTGCTTTAGCAGCTATCGGAAGTGGTCTTTCAACACGTAATGCTAAATCTACAAAGGTACGTGAAAGTGAAGTTCGTTCAGCTTTTGCTAACTTTGTTGTAGGTAAAATTTCAGAAGGTGAAGCACGATCATTAGGAATTGAGACAGGGAATGGTTCAGTAACAGTTCCAGAAGTCATTGCGAGTGAAATCATCACTTATGCGCAAGAAGAGAATCTTCTACGTAAATACGGTACTGTAAATCGTACGAAGGGCGATGTTAAATATCCTGTTTTGGTGAAGAAAGCTGAAGCTAACGTTAATAAAAAAGAACGAGCTTCAGATGATGAAATTTCAGAAACTTCTATCGAATTTGACGAAATTCTATTGAATCCTGCTGAATTTGATGCCTTAGCTACTGTTACCAAAAAGCTGCTCAATATGTCAGGGGCTCCGATTGAAACTATTGTAATTGATGAACTTAAAAAAGCATATGTTCGGAAAGAAACAAACTATATGTTTAATGGTGACGATTCAGGAAATGAAAATTCAGGTGCATTGGCTAAAAAGGCGGTACCATTTGTGCCATCAGTCGCAGTAGATGTTACTGCAGCAGATGCTGGTCAAAAGCTTTACGATGCACTTATTGAAATGAAGAACACACCTGTTACAGAAGTTATGAAAAAAGGACGTTGGATCATCAATCGTGCTGCACTAACTTTAATCGAAAAAATGAAAACATCTGATGGTTTCCCGCTTCTTCGACCAATGACACAAGCAGAAGGTGGTATCGGCAATTCACTCGTTGGATATCCAATGGAATTTACCGATTCAGCAGATAAAAAAGGAGCTGCGGATATTCCTGTTCTTTATTTCGGTGATTTCAAATCATTCCAAATTCAAGATGTTATTGGGGCAATGCAAATGCAAAAATTAGTAGAGAAATATGCTGGAACTAACCGTGTTGGTTTCCAAATTTATAATTTACTAGATGGTCAGCTTGTATATTCTAAATTTGAACCAACTGTTTATCGTTATGAAATTGGGAAAGTGATCACTAGCGGAGGTGAGTGATGGAAATTGAAGAATCATCGTTAGTAGAAAAACTCAAATCACATCTTCATTTTGAAGAAGGAATGGACGATTCTCTTTTAGAACTCTATATTAAAAATGCTGAGAAGTATGTGAAAAAAGCAACTGGAAAACAAGCAGAGTACTTGGTAATCATGGTTGCTGGGATCATGTTCGAGTATAGAGTTGCAGAAAAAGAATTAGGTGAGGCGTTAGAAGCAATGACGCCTTTTTTTGTTCAGGAGGCTTTTGTAGATGAAGAGACAAACGAACAACCTTAGATGGAAAGCTGATTTGCTGCAATTGTCATGGGATGTTGATGAAGATGATAGACCTATAAAAAAGATAACAAAAAAACGAGATATTTTTTATCAAGATATAGGTATCACTGCTCAAGAAAAATATCTTTCACAACAAGCTAAAACTGATGTTGTAAGACGGATTAAGATTCGCTTGGACAAGAGTATTACTGAAAAAGAAAGTGGAGTCACTATTGAAGGGATTTCATATAATATTGTTCGTATCTATACAAATATGGATGCTAGAGAAATGGAGTTAAGTCTGGCCTATGTCGATTAGTTTTGATGAATTGATAAAACTACTAAAATCAGTCAATCCACAAACATTTAGAGGGAAAGCTCCGCCAGGAGTTTCCTATCCGTATATTATTTACTTAAATATTTCTATGGGAAAAAAGATAGCTTCTAGTAAAACAGCTAAATTAATGCCTTTATACCAGGTATCTTTATTCACAAAAGGTACAGAAAAAGAGCTTATTACTTTAGAAAAGGCTCTGAAAAAGATTCCTCATACTGATTTTTATGGTATTCAAGGGGATGAAAATGATGATACGGTAACTAATTTTTATACTCAAATAAGGGTGGTAGAAGATATTGACAGATAATAATGGATTTCAAGACATGTTAGATTATACGAGTCGTTTGTCTCAAGTTGATCCACAAAAAGTTACACTTGAATCTCTTAACGAAGCAGCTCAATATTTTGTTGATAAACTTTTACCAAATATTCCTCGGTCGTTGATGAAAAAGAAGCACATGAAGGACCATATAAAAGTTGATGTTGAAGATGATAAGGTGACTATTTATTTTGAAGATACATCCTTCTATTGGCGCTTTGTTGAGAATGGTACTGTCAATATGAAAGCCCAACATTTTGTGGAAGGGACTTGGCAACAACAAAAAAGTAATGTTGAGGACATTATGACTAAAAAAATAATAAAGGAAATGGAAGGTAAGTAACTTGGGAAAACAAGATGTATTTTACTTTGAAGGTTTGGATGATATTCTCATTGCGATGATGACTGTTCGAGAAACAGTTTCGACACCGCCAGAATATGGAGAAATTGTCCGATTGCCTATCGCTACTAAGCTAGCAATTAAGGGTAATGGTTCAGAATTGGAAAAATGGGCATCAAGCAAGATGTTTCGCCGTGTATCACGTGAGACAAAACATGAGATTGGCTTGGATCATGTGGGGATTCCTATTGAAGTAATGGACGAGTTGAAAGGATTAATTTCAAAAAGTGGAGTGACTTTTGGGAAAAACAACGCTCGTGAGCTGCCATATTTTGCTTTTGGATTCATTGGTAATGTTGAAAATGGTGGGAAGAAAGCTGTATGGTATCCTAAAACACAACTATCGAATGTTGTTGATGAAGAATACACTACGGCAGAAGAAGAAACTAAAATTGACGATGTGACAGCTAACCTTGTTGCTACAGGATTAAATAATAACAACATTATGTACGCAAGTTATGATTCTAATCGTGATAGTGCAGTTGATGTCCCTGTTGATACATTTATTTCAGTGCCAATCTTTGATGAAGCACAATGGGATAAGGTAGTTTCAGACAGTAAAAATCCACCAGAAACAAAGTAAAAGTAGAAAGTGAGTAAAAATGGCAAAATTATCTGATTATGGTTTTCAAATTGATAATCTGGAAAATACTTCAGTCTGTATGATTAAAGGAAAAGAATTTCCTGTTTCATTTACAATGGAAACCATGGAATATATTGCGGATATTTATGGCGGCGATTACGCACAATTTGAAGCAGATATGAATAAGATGCTCAAGAAGAGTAAGGGGCGCATTACATCCTCAAACTTGGCATCTTCAGATCTTAAAATCATGCGTTCTCTTATTTACGGAATGCTTAGAACAGGTGGACTTGATGAAAGTTCAGAAACAATTTTTAATTTCTTAGGAATGAGCGGTGATGTTCTTTCAATCTATTCTGTCTGCATGGAAATTTTCACAAGACAAGCATTTCAGGTGGAAGACCTAAAAAAATCGAAGAGGCCACAAGATTTTCAAAAAGCAAAACGAAAAAACAATCGAAATTACAAGAAAACTCCCAAGAAGTAGGTACTCCTTGGAGTTTTTATTTGTATGTCGCCATAACTTTGTTAGGGTGGGATATTGATTTTTTACTTAAATCAAGTCCAAACTTGTGGCTTAAAAGCTATATACAATGGTTAGAATCTAATACTGATTTTGAACCAATAGAATCAACAACACTAGATAAATCACCTTGGTGGTAGAAAGGAGCAAATAAATGTCTACAAAAGAAACAGATGTTGTCTTAAATTTTAAGATGGATGGACAAGTTCAATATGCTCAAACTATCAAAGAGATTAATCAAGTGATGAATACTGCAGCAGCTGAATATAAAAATCATATTGCTGCGATGGGAAAAGATGCCAGCACAACAGAAAAGTTAACGGCTACTAAAAAGAAACTAGAAATCCAACTTGAAGGCGCAGAAAAGCGCTCAAAAATGTTGAGAGATGAATATGAGCAATCTGTAAAAGAAACAGGTGCCTATTCAGAACAATCTAAAAAGTTATATAAACAGTTACAAGATTCAGAAACAGGAGAAAATAAACTTAGAAATGCTCTTGAACAAACCAATGAAGCTTTAAAAGAGCAAGGAAAAATGTCTGATGAGACAGCAGAAAAGCTCAAAAAAATTGAAGATACTGGTGAGAAAATAAAAGGCGTTGGTGAAAAAATGACTGTTGGTGTAACTGCACCAATTGTTGCAGCAGGGGCTGCAGGTCTTGCTGCTTTTGGTGAAGTTGATGAAGCCTTAGACACTATTATTACCAAAACAGGTGCTACTGGTGAAAAAGCTGATCAGCTTTCAGAATCTTTTGAAAATGTTGGTTCAAACACACATCTACCTCTTCAAACAGTAGGGGAAGCTATTGGTGAGGTAAATACCCAGTTTGGTTTTATGGGGAAACAGCTAGAGGATTCTACTAATTACTTACTTCAATATGCTGAAATTAATGAAACAGATGTCTCCCAGTCAGCTATTTCCGCAAGACAGGCAATAGAAGCTTACGGTTTAGAATATAGTGATTTAAACAGTGTTCTTGATGTCACAACGAAAACGGCTCAAGATACAGGGCAATCTGTTGACGATCTCATGAAGAAAGCAATTGATGGCGCACCTCAAATTAAGCAACTTGGTCTTAGTTTTGGTGAAGGTATAACTTTGATGGGTAAATTTGAGCAGTCGGGGGTAGATTCAGGGGCTGCTTTAAGTAGTTTATCAAAAGCTACGGTTGCTTATTCGAAGGACGGTAAGACACTTGCTCAAGGCTTGGGAGAGCTTCAAAATAAAATAAAGAACGCTAGTTCTGAAACAGAAGCTATCAATGCAGCTGCTGAAATCTTCGGTACTAAAGGTGGACCACGTATGGCAGATGCTATACGCAGAGGAGCATTAGACCTTGGAGATCTTGCCAAATCAGCTGAAAGTAGTGGTGGGACAGTAGGGACAACATTTGATGCTACTCTAGACCCAATTGACAAAGCTGGACAAGCGATGAATAATGCAAAGCTTGCAATGGCAGGTGTTGGAGAAAGTGTACAAGTAAGTCTCTTACCATTTTTTGAAATGGCTACAAATGCCATGCAATCATTTAAAGGATGGTGGGATTCTCTTGATCAAGGAACGAAGAACTGGATAATTACTATAGCAGGAATAGCTGCGGCAGTAGGTCCAGTTCTTGTTGTTTTTGGTACATTAATGGGCTCTATCACCAAAATATATAACGGAATAAAACTGATGCAATCTGCATTTAGTGTTGTAAGTGCATTTTTAGCTGCAAATCCATTTGTACTTGGAATAGCAGCAATAACACTTCTTGTTACGGCTGTAGTTGTGGCTTATAACAAGGTTAAATGGTTCAGAGATGGAGTGAATACCTTTATTGGAGGAATAAAAAATACTTTTGTTCAAGGATTTAATTTTATTTCTGGGTATTTAGGGAGTGTTTTTGGAGGAATAGTCCAAAACTTTAACAACTTTTTCAATGCAGGAAAACGTATATTTAATGGTTTTATTGATTTTGTAACAGGAGTATTTACCGGCAATTGGGAACAAGCTTGGAATGGAGTTGTAAATATCTTCGGTGGAATATTTGATGGTATTGTTGCTTATGCAAAAGCACCATTAAACCTTTTAATCGGTCTTATTAATGGAATGATTGGTGGTTTAAATAATATTAAATTGCCAAAATGGGTTCCAGGAATAGGTGGAAAAGGAATTGATATTCCACAAATACCTTATCTTGCGACTGGTGGTCATTTAATTAATGGACAAGCTATCGTAGGTGAAGCAGGTCCAGAATTATTGACAGCTAAAAACGGTAAAACAACAGTTACACCTCTATCAGATGATGAGAAACGTAAAGGAATAGGTGGAAGCTACCCGGATCGAACAGTCATTGAACAGCACAATCATTTTGGACGTATTGATGCAAACAATCCAAGTGAAGTTGCAAGAATGAATCGACAAATGAAACAAGCAGCAAACCAAGCCTTGGTTGCGAAAGGAGGGATACCTTGACAGAATTTTTAAATTCAGATGAACCGAATTTTATCTTCAAGGGTATTAATGCCCTTATAGATATGGATTGTATTATTGAAACTGAACTTCCTGACATTCAAGCCCAACCTCGTATTGAAGAGATTTCTATACTGGGTCGTAGTGGAACACTGACAGAATGGTACGGTGATTATGAACCTTACGATCTTGATATTGGAAAAATTAGTATTCCTTATGAAAATTTACGAAAAGTAAAGCAGTGGCTCAAAGGAGCTGGTCAGTTAATTTCACACAATGATTATGATAAATACATCGAAGCTGTTCCTTCATTCTCTTCTCCGCTTAAATTTGAAAATGAGTGGGGATACTTTTATACATTTGAACTTAC
>OAWO01000336.1_pt1 | contig 21852 bp, 23 predicted proteins | sample 1495421 | NCBI WGS metagenome assembly OAWO01 (sample SAMEA2580162, study PRJEB22360) | human gut metagenome | biome: human gut; feature: human-associated habitat; material: faeces | place: Denmark | collected 2008/2010
TAAGATGATTATATCTTATTAGCCACTTCTGTTACAACTTTATTATAGCACTTCAGGTAAACTGTTTCTTCGCCTGTCGAAGAAACAGAAGCTTTCTCTTTCTTCCGTTCAATAATCTTTCCTGCCTGTCTGCGTACCTGATGCCCTGTTTCGTGAAAGATGCGGTCAGCATACTCGCTGGCCGCATCTTCTGCATACCCCACTGGATTATTCTCTCTGTCATTAGGTCTTTCTGTCGATTGCATGACATTTTCTTTTGTTCTGACATAGGACTGCTTAATATGGTCTGTCACTGTAACCGTCTTATCTAATACTTTAATATCCTTATGGACTTGGCGTGTTTTTATCTTACGATCCATCGCTTTCCTCCATTTGAATCTTTATCTAGCGTTCATGATTAGTTTCTTTTTTACTTACCTGTGGCAGTTCCCGGCAGTATTCCGGGTATTTCATGCGGATTGCTTCATAAAAATATGGTGCATAGCCACAATCGAACATCTCGTATGGAGTAGACAAGCTTTCTTCTCCCTTCTCCACATATCCATTCCACAAGTTGAAAGCCAGTCTGGTCAATCGTGCCGAACCGCCTGTCTGCCACCCTTCATGCAATGCTTCTGGTTTAATCAAACGCTCTTTAAAATCAAACATGCGATCACCATGTTTTCTGGTATCTTCAGAAATTCCCACACAATAGAAAAATGAACTGTAATAACTGTCGTGCTTTCCGCATTTAGCTAACATCTGATAAAAAAACTTTTCGTGTTCCTTTGATGAAAATCTGATTTCTGACATATTTGGCTCCTTTTCCGGCACTAAAAAACGCCACAAATTGTGACGATTTCCAGTGCCTTGCTTTTCATTATTCAAAATATTTTTAATTTTACATTCTTCCCCGGTTGATACTGTCCTCTCCCGGCTTTGTGGTCATCAGTTTATACAACCTTGTATTGGTTGGAAATCTATTGACGAACGGTACAAGCGAACTTCCGTATTTCACCAGACCACAACCGGCATCTGCATTTGTGATATATCCCATCTGTTCTGTGGAGATATTTAGAAGTGTTGCCAGTTTTGCCCTATCCGGCTCTGCCTGATTAAGCATCACGATATACTCACTGTTGGAAATCATCGTACTTGCAAGAACAGAATCTAACAAATATTCCACGTTCTGGGTAATTGCTGTCGGAAATGCATTACGCTTACGAAATCTTCGCCATGCAGAGTTAAAAAATGCTCCGGAATACTCATTTTCAAATACTACATGAAACTCGTCTAAGAAAATATGGGTTCGCTTTCCCTGTTTCCAGTTCTCCGTTACCCGGTTCAACATTGCATCAGTGATTACCAGAAGTCCCATGGTCTTTAACTGTTTTCCTAAATCCAGAATGTCGTATACCATGATACGGTTATTCACATCAACATTACTTTCATGTGCAAATGCGTCCAGACTTCCATTGGTAAATAATTCTGATACCAGTGCCAAATCCTGTGCTTCCGGTTCTTCCTGTTCTAAAAATTTTTCACGCAGCACCCGCAAAGTCGGCACTGCTCCGCCATGCTGATATTCCTCATAAACTTCTCCCACACATCGGTCAATAATAGAACGTTCCTTTGCATTGATTCCTTTTTTATCCAACTGTTCAAACAGAGATAAAATAAACTGTGACTTCTCAATCACTGGATCACCGCCATCTCCATAACCGTCTACCATATCCATTGCATTGATATAATCCCGGCTTCCTGCAGCAATGCGAACCACTTCTCCGCCCATTGCTTCAACTAATGATGCATACTCTCGCTCTGGATCACAAATCAGGATATCGTCCTGCGTTGCCAGTGCCAGAAATACAATCTGCATTTTTGCATTAAAGGATTTTCCACTTCCCGGCACACCCAAAAGGAATGAGTTTGGATTCAACAGTTTTTCTTTATTACACATGATTAAGTTATGGGAGATTGCATTTTCTCCACAATAGATACCTCCTGCGTCCATAATCTCCTGCACCCGGAATGGCATCAACACTGCTACACTCTCCGAAGTCAGTGTGCGGACTGCTGGAATCTTCCGGTGTCCGATGGGTAGTGCTGTATTTAGTCCGTCCATCTGCTGAAATTTTAGAATCGAAAACTGGCATAACTTTTTCCGTCCAACTGTCAGAAGTGTTTCTGTATCTGCGTCAAGCTGTTTCTTTGATTCTGCCGTATGCACCATAGTCAGTATTCCAAACATCATACGTTGATCTCTCGTGGTCAGATCGTCCATAAACTCTTTACTCTCTTTTCTCTGCTGTTCTAAATCATACGGAATGACAGCAGAAAAGTTATTGTTTACATTCTGCCGTCTCTGCCAGTTCGTGATATTTGTCTCCACACCAAGCAGACGTTTTTCCACTTCCTGTACTGCTTCATCAGTCGGAACCGGAATCACATCAATGCTCAACATCAGATTTCGATTCATATCGGTCAGTTCTGCTATCATATCGTCTTTGATGTAAGAAGCATACTCACGAAGAAAAAGTACCCTTCCATAACGATCTCCCATGCGGAAATAATCTTTTTCAAATTCAAAGGTATCCGGGCAGATATAATCTTTGAAGCTGTGCCCTTTTCTCATACTTTCCTGAATATCAAAATGGAAACCAGATTCTTCTCCAGTACGGTAAAAATCATGCAGAATCCGTAACTTATCTTCTCCATTTACCTCTACACATTTGGAACCCAATCTTGCAAAATGGCTGTTCAGCTCTGTTGTCACTCGTACAAAATACGTTCTGGCTTCTTCGATCGTTTTCTTATAGCAGGATACTGTCACATATTTTTCCTGCACCATGCTGTTGGAACTGGTTGCCTTATCTAAAAGCATGTTGTTATACTCTTTCCGGTATAAATCCAGTCCGTCCTCCTGCATCGGAATCAGGATTGCTTTTTCAAAATCCACCTTATTCAAGCGGCGATTATTGATCGTTATTTTTGTTATTCCACCGCAATCGAAAGAATTTAATAAATCCATATATTCCAGGAACATGGTTTCCTTATCTACTTTGCTTGCCACCGCGTAGTTGATATCTGTAAATTTATAAGTACGTGCAAATTTATTTCTCCCGATTTTAAATATTCCGTCAGACCAGATGGTCTCGATGGGAATTACCTGCTGTACACTTCTTGGAATTACAAATTTTTCTTTATCCTGCTTAAAGATATTACTCAGCGTTTTTATCATTCTTCTTGCGTCCCTCCTTCTTCAGACTTTCTTTCTCATATTTTTTAATGACTGGTTCTACCGCATCAAAATAAAGATTTTCTGACCGGAACACCAGTTTTTTCGGCATCAGGATTTCTGATTTTATCCATGCCCAGATAAACTGCTCCGCTGTCATTCCATGATATTTTACAAACCCGAACACTACACATGGGGCAGCTCCCAGTACACAAATCCAACTCACTGTTTCCATACTCATGTATGGGTGAAGCAAAAAATAAAGCCCAACGGCAATCCCGCAGGCTAATCCTGAAAAGATAAACTGTCTCAGGGACAATCCGAAAAAGATTGCCTCTGTGTAATCCCTGATTTCCTTGTTAATTTTTACTTCCAAAACGATACACCTCCAAATCGCACATTTGTTATATTTTTCCTGTTCTGTTACACTTTGGGTAAATGAAAGGGGGACTGACCTATGCCAATCACTGTTATGATTTCACTTGTTGTTACCGTTGCTCTATTCCTGATTTCTCTGCTGTTTCGGATTGCTGCCAGATTAAATCTGACCTTACCGCTGTTATACTTCCTTGCTGTTTCCACGATTCTGAATCCATGGGCAGCAAGCCATGAGAAACTAGCATTTGCAATCCTCTATCTGCTGACTGCCTTTTCTGTTCTTAGCTGGATTTCTGCTCTACGACGCAAGTGGCAGGAACATCAATACTACAAAGCTATGAAAGACGATATGTCCTTCCAGATTTCTCGTGCCAGACAAAGAGGGATTCCTTTAGATTCTGTCCATTTTTATTCTCAGGGGAATATGCGGTATAACAACAGCAACAACATTGTAGAATAAATTTTAAGGATGCTTTCGGGCGTCCTTTTTACAATCCCATCATTTCTCTCACTACCCTGTCTGACATCTTCACTGCTCCGACCAGTACAAGCATATTGAAAATCAATTCTCCAATATAGCTCCACACCATGGTCACTGCAGCTGCGTCCGGATCGACTACTGGCGGTGATGATGCAAATAATGAAAAAATAATGCAGGCAAGTACCACGATTGCTCCCTCCAGACACACTGCTGCATAAGACTTTAGAAAACTTTTTCCGATATTCTGGCTCAGCTCTCCTGCGAAGGAAGATAACGGAATCGGTGCAATGGCAGTATAAAGATACAGTCGAAAAAATCTTCCATATACACTCATAATCATAATGAAGCTCAGAACTGTAATAAAAAGTCCACCGATCAACGTCACCGCCCATAGAGGAATACTTTCAAAAAATCCACAATCTTCTACCGCTTCTATGATTTCGTCCGGTAAAACGGTATCTTCCGTACTTCCAAATCCTGCGGTCTGCATAATCGTACTGGTCACTCCTTGTATGATGTTAAATAATGCCATCATCAGCTCCAGTCCATACGTGACTACGCCTTTTGCAATCGCAAAACGTATAAATATTTTTAATGCATGTTCCGGTCTTTTTACCTCTGTAAAACTTCCACAAGTCTTGACCACTCCGACTACAAAGAAAAGCACTAACAAAGCATAGCCGATTGCCTGCAACGCTCCATGAATCTGCACAATCACCTGCCAGATACCGCCACCCTTAAAGTTTTCCGGTGACTGTGTGAGTATCTGCCAGATTTCCGCAAGTTTACTGTTCCAGGTATCCAAGGCATTTTGCAAGTTCTGTACTACCCAGTTATCTGACACGTTCTAAACACCTCCTGTCTTAGTCGGGACAGTGCGGTTCCATGTGGCCCTGCACAGTCCCGTTTTCTTACTCCTTGTTTTCTGTTCTGCTTAACCTGTAATCAGATTCAGGATTTCTTTTGCGAATGTAATGATTACACCACCTGCTAATGTTAAGAACCCATTGGCTCTCTGGCTTGGATCGTGAGACTTCAGTGATAAACCAACCTGCACAATTCCAAATCCCAGTAAAATCATGCCGATGGCACGAATCAGTCCAAAGATAAATGTAGACAGATTATTGATAACGGTCAGTGGATCGTCTGCCGCAAATACGGTACTTGCTCCTGCTGTCATAATCAGTACCATTGCAATATACACTGCAATGGCACGTTTCATTTTTGCTGTCATTGGCAGCTTCTTCGTTGATTTTGTTATTTCTTTCTTCTCCTGCTTCTTTCGCATATCTAACTTCATTTTTTAATAACCTCCTATATATTTTTCTTGGATTTACACATATTTCTGGATAATTTCTTCCAGATCTTCATCGGATAATAATTCGTAATCTTCCGATTCCAGTGAATCGTCTGTGAGTTCACCTTCTAAGCTGTCTCCCAGTGAGATACTTGCCACTGCCCGGTCAACTGCTCCATGCAGATACGGCTTTCCATTCCCGTCAGTTGTAAGTCCCACATTGGGGTGTTTTAAAATATCGAATTTCTCGTCTAAAATTGGTCTTTCTCCACGAATAAAAAGAATCGCATATCGGTTATCCAACATGCGAACTTCATCGGGTGTCATCAGCTCCCGCCCTGTATTCTGATAATTGGTGGAATAATTCCCGGAATGTCCCGTTGACTTTCCATAGGTGTTCGTGTCAATCGTTGCCTTTCCCAGAAGTTCGCTGACATATTTATGCGTCCCCTGCTCGTTGCCACCTAAATATAAAAATTCGTCACAGTTTCCCATAATGCTTTCCCATTGCTTTTCAAACAGTGCTTTTAACTGTGCTAGATTCTGCAAAATAATACTGACTGACACTTCTCTGGAACGCATAACGGACAGAATCTTATCGAAGTCATCCGGCAGTGAAACATTTGCAAATTCGTCCATGAGGAAATGCACATGAACCGGAAGTCTCCCTCCATATTTATGATCTGCCAGATAGAACAACTGCTGAAATAACTGGGTATACAAAATCGACACCAAAAAGTTATAACTGGTATCGTTGTCCGGGATTAACGCAAATAAAGCCACTTTTCGCTCTCCCAGTGATGGCAGGTCTAAATCGTCCGTTGCGGTCAGTGCTGCCAGACTGGATAAGTTGAATTTCTCAAGTCTTGCGGCTAATGTGATTTGAATGGATTTTAATGTCTTGGCACTACCAGAGTGATAATCTTTGTAATACTTCACTGCGATGTGTTCCGGGGTCTTCATTTCCAACCGCTCAAATAGTTCATCAAGTGGTGACTGGTACTGGTCATCGTCCTCTCTGACTTCTCCGGCACGAAGCATTTCCATTACCATCGGAAAATTCTGTTCTTCTTCCGGTGCTTCATATCTCAGATAGAAAATCAGTGCCAACAACAACATGGAAGCTGCAGTATCCCAGAATGGATCGTTAGACTGACTGCCTTTTGGTGTAGTCGCTTTAAACAGGTTCGTTACCAATCTCTGCACATCGTTATCGTCCTTCAGATATACAAACGGGTTATAGCAATGGCTCTTTTCCATGTTGATCAGGTCAAGCACTCTTACCTCATATCCTTTTTCTTCCAGAAGATACCCAGTATCTCTTAGATTTTCTCCTTTTGGATCTAAAACCACAAAAGAAGTATTCGCCTGCATCAGATTCGGCTTTGCAAAAAATCTGGTCTTTCCGGAACCAGAACCGCCAATTACAACCGTCAATACATTTCGCAAATGTTTCCTCATGTTATAACTGATCTGCACATGCATGGTCAGCAACTTATTTTTTGTAAACCGTTTCTCCCTGTATCTGCGATTGATTTTCTTCACATTCCCCCATTTTGCAGACCCATGTTCTTCACCTCGTCGGTAATGTTTCTTGGTAGAAAGATAAATCCCAATTCCCATACCGTAAGCCAGCAAAAAAATAAGGACAGTTTTTACACTGTCCCCACATAACTGAATCGAAAACGGATGATTCATTGCTTCCGGGACTCCTTCCAGAATCCCCATAAGACCAGACGAAAGATAAGGTGCGACAAGTAACGCAAACCAGATAACCGGGATAATTCCAATTACCGTCAGTATCAGACTGCTCTGCTCATCATCGTTCTTCATGGTTTCTGCGTCCTCGCTTTTCCTTCTCCGGCGGCACTTCAATCTTCTCAATGACTTTCATCAGGACATCATCGACAAGCTCTGTATCCTTTCCCTCTTTCAGCATCTGATTCCGTTTATCTTTCAGAGAATGGAACACTACACCGCTCTCATATTTATCCAGTTCCAACGTAATCGTATCACTGCTCATTTTGCATTCTCCTTTCCCGGATTTTCTTAGCGTTCTTCTTTTTTATGCTGTCCTCTGGATTTCTGGTCCTTCTTTTCAGGCTCTGAATTTTCTTTCTTTGTTTTCTCATTTTCAGGACTGTCTTGTTCTGATCTTTCAGTCTCTGCCTGTCGGTAAGTTGTATTTCGATTCTGATCCAGTACCTTTGCCATTCTTGCAGAAATTGCATTCGCTGCATCTCTGGCTCTGGAAAGTTCCACTCTCACTTCCTGAGTCTCCATTTTTTCAAAAAACTCTGGTGCATGTAAAAAATTATATCGACTGGTATCCATTCCATATTTTTTACACAACATATAAGACGCACACGATACATGAACTGCATCTTCATTTTTATCATAGTGTGGATTTCCATCCGCATATCCGGCAAATACCAATTCCGGCACAAGATTCTGAAAGATTTCCTGTGCACTCATCCCTTTTCTTACATAAATACAACCTTCTTCCGGTTTAAAAAATGCTCCTTTTTCATCCGGCATCTGTTCTGGTTCTGCTGCAACAATATTTACCGGAGGGGTACTGACTAACGCCCGGATTAAATCATGTTCTTCATATTCTGACTTTTGAATTGTTGTATCGGACATTGTTGTCTGAGAAATATCATATAGCTTTTTCGCATTATAATAATTTCCAACTGTACCATCTTCACGCTTATATGTTTTTCCCGGCTCTAAAATCAGAACTGGATTCTGTCGTTCCATACGTTTTAAATAAAATCCATGATCTCTCCAGTATCCATAGTCACCTAATTTCTGTGCATCTGGTCTTTGTGCCAGAATCAGAAGTGCATTATTGGTAGTATATCGATCAAAGGTACTCTGTACATCCAGATACTTCTGCAGCATTTTCCCATCCGTTGCCACTTGTGCGGTTACCTGCTCTGACAACTCATAGCAGCGATTCCTGTTATTTCTGCTTTCTGCAATAAATGCCTGTACCTTTTCATCCTGTGGTACAGCCGATGCATTTAATAAAGAATCAAAACTATTATCCATAAAATTTACCTCTCTTTCCCTTTCCTTGGTTTTCGTTTCTGTTGTGGCTGCTGGTGAAGAATCTGATTCCGGTCTTTATTTCCCTGATTTCTCACCGGATCATTTCTATTCTCACGCCGCTCCGCTTCTTTCTTCCTTGCATTCTGTATTTCCCGAAGTTCCTTTCTGACCGATGGTTTCTCTGGTTTTTCCGGGGTAAATAACTTAGAAGTACCCTCTGCGGTTTTCTCTTGCTTCTTTGAGGTAGGCTCGGACAGACGGGATTTGGTCGTCTTTGCCAAAGAGGGGTTTTGCTCCTTCCCCTCTTTCTTTACCGGCTCTCCAAAAAGCTCATCCATAAGCTGATCCTCCTTGGATTTCTGCGGATAATCTTTCTCCGGTTCTGCCTGTCCCTGTTTTTCCTGCTGAACCTGTACTTTTTCCGGCTTCTTTTCCTGCTTCTCTGATTTTCCGGCTTTTGCTTTTTCTGCACGTGTCCGCTCAATTTCCGTCTTAATCTTCGCTGCTTCTGTTACAGATGCAAACTGGAATCTATCTACGATACGGTTGATTCTTGGTGCATCTTCTTCCTTTACAATCACATCTACCAGTCCGTCACTGCTTCCTCTTGGATTTCGGACTGCACAGTACAACACGCCATATCGTTTTGCTTCCTGAACAAATTGTTTCAGATCACTTTCTTTCACTGAAAATACCGTCAGTGGTCTACCTGATTTGACCAGTGTTTCAAGTCTTACTCTGCCTTTTGTCTTTTTCTTCTCTTTTAAGACTGCATACAGCATCACTGCCAGATGCTTCGCTCCTGTGCCACTGATCTTCAATGCTGCTTCACCGACTTCCAACGACATTCGTACCACCTGATCAGCGGCTTCGCCTGATGTGTTCATGGCTTTGTTCCTCCTTCTTCTCTTTTTCTTCCCGCACCATCTTAAATTTTTCTTCGATTACCTTGGAACGTGCGGCGATTCCATCACAAAGTGCTGCCTCCTTTCTGAGCGTTCCAATTTTCTCTGTCAGAACTTTTATCTGCTCTTTCATTTCCTGTATTTCTTCTTCCGGTCTGTCTGCCCGGATCTTATAACGCAGATGCTTCCGTTCCTCCACACACTGCTCCGTTTTCTTCTGCAAACTTTCTTTCAACGAAAAAAGCTGCTCTGCAGTATCTATGTGATAATGGCAGAGCAGCTTTGTCTCTTTGGAAATGGTATTCAGTTTTAATAAATCCTCTCGGAACAATACATGAATTTGTTTGGCAGACATTGACGGGCGGTTCTTCGGTAGGATTCCTAAAAGATAACAGTAGTGCAGATACAATCCCCGAAGCCCTCTGATTTTTCTTGTCTGCTTAAAGTTGCCGGATACCTGAATCCGGTAATACTTTCCAACTGAAATTTTCTTCTCGGCAGGTAATTCATTTTCTTCCAGAATCCGAACCCGGATTGCTTCCAGCGAATAATTCTCTCCAAAGTTCCGCTTTAGCTTCAGACCTCGCTCTCGCCCTTCCGGACGAATAGTGATGTCTTTTCCAAACTTAAACGAATATCCTTTTTCCCGCAAATAAAAAAAGAACTTTTTTTCAGTCCTCGCTTTTCGGATTGCTTCATCAACATCTGCTTTTACCATACTATGATAACTTGGCTTCCCTTGCTGCTCCGCCTGCCACTCGGCATAATGTTTTCCTTTTCCCTGTTCCGGCTGCCCGACAACCGATAACTGGTATTCTTTACATAACCGGTCCGACACCATTCGCATATCCCGATAATCCTGATTTGTCCTGTGGTATCTTTTCCCGTCAAGGAATGAAACAGAGTTCACCACAAAATGATTGTGTAAATGATTTGCCTTATCCAAATGAGTTGCAATCAGCACTTGATACTGACCACCCCACAATTCTTCTGCCAGCTTCTTTCCAATCTCATGTGCCATTGCCGGATTACACTCTCCCGGTGCAAAAGACTGGTAGCCATGAAACGCAACAATTCCGTCCTCCTTTCCAAAACGCTTTTTGACCGCAATCATTTCTTCTCTGGCGGTTGTCGGTGCACAATTCACTCCAGATACATACTGTTCCATCAGTTCTTCCGCTTCTCCGACAAGTTCCATTTCCATAGATTCAAATTGCCTCCGTCTGATCTTTTCTGCATTCACCGCATAGGTAATTACATCATTAAGTCCTTGTGTGGATCGTGATTGATTCTCAGATATTCGCCCTTCATTGTTCTCTTTCGTCTTATTCGAATTCTCCGCATAATTGATTACTTTTCCAATCCACCCCTTGATGCTCCAGATTGATGTCACTGCCATGATTCGTTTTTCTCCGGAAGTATTACTGCTTCTGTAATCTTACGGACCGCTTCATTGAACTTCCACACTTCCTGATCGTAACGCTGCACATCTATCACATTTAACACATGTGCTTTCTGTGCAATCTGATTTAAGTTATTTCCAATCTTATGAAGTTCCCGCATCATGGAATAATAATCTGGTGGCGGTGCGTCTCTTGGAACAACACCGGAAATCAACTGTCTCAGGTACGCTTCTCGGTTCAGTCCGCTTTTCTTTACTTTCCTATCCAATGCCTCGGCTTCCTTTTTGTTCAACCGAAAAAGAATTGCTACATTACGTTTTCTCAACGCTCCATCTCCTTTGCTTTCTGTATAGAATCTGGTTCCTGGCGAATCTGGTGTTTTTCTTTATCGTAGCTGTAAACTCTGTCTGAAAGGACTTCCTGCCGTTCCACTTCATTTTTATTTACTTCCCGTACCATTTCACCAAGCATTTTCGGTTCCATCTCTCCATTATCCGGAACAATCAGAACTTCATGCACAGATGACGGTAACACATAAAATCCTTCTGGAAAAAGCTGTTCCAATTTATTTAAAACTTCTGGCTGCGTGATCATAGATGCTCCATATTGCTTTTCTACATTCGTAAGTGCATACAGCATATCATGTGAACGAAGTCCAAAATCAACATTTTCATCTAACAGGTTTGTTGCATGTCCTTCTTCATTAAAAATACTCAACAACATTTCGTCCATTGACTGAAGAATCGGTGTATTTACAGGCTGTATATTTGCTCTGGCCTGCTGGAACATTTCCTTTGCATCCACATTCCACATCTTAAGATGTTCATTTTTCACCTTCATAGTCGCTTTTCCATCGTTAGACTCTACCGGAAAATCCACATAACAGATAGCCGACAGATCTTCGATATTTTCATGAGGCATTTCCTGTAACATTCGTTTGTTTGCCTGGGTGTTTACAAGCATCACTGCCAGATGTTCCTTCACTGAATCATAATCCATTGGGTTGATACCACAGTCCACAAATGGGGCATTGCCTGCTTCTTCCATACATCTTGCAATTTCATTCATCACTTTCTCAACGGGTTCACCCAAACGTATTTCATTGAAGAACGGTTCTACATAGACAACTGGGCACACATTTTCTTCCTGCAGTCTTACCTGGACTCCTACCATCTGGACTCCATTATTTTTATTCATCTGCATTACCTGAAATTCTGCATTCTCATATTTAGCTGGAAGAAAATTCCGGATGTCTTTTGCTACACCTTCCGCAAATACCTTTTCTGCTATCATTTCTTTTGCAATCATTTCTTCTGTTCTCCCTTCTTCTTGTTCATTTTCTTTAAATATTCCTGATATCGTCTTTCTGCTTTCTTCTTGTCTTTCATTGATACTTCAACCAGCATCTTGTATCTCCTTTCTTTTTGTCTACTGAATCTTGTTAATCTGTAACAGGCACATCAACACTACTCCTATAATGTCACCTACTAATACTCCACAAATAAACTTCAACATTGTTACTTTCTCCTTTTTCATTTTCTGAGGGTTTCAGGGATTCTCCCTGACAAGCTGCCGCAGACTGCCAGACAGGAAACCTGTGTGGCAATCCAAAGGCGTTGCTTGCTGGTATTGTGTATTCTTCTATACCTGTCTCACTGTTCCGGGTATCAGAAGATTTACTTGCCGAAAAGCAAATGTTTTTTATTCTTTCAGTTCACAAATCCCGCAAGTTTCACACAAGTATTCACACTCTGTGCATCGTACATTTTCATCAGTTGCCATGCATTCTTCACTTGCCGGACAATACTTTTGACAACTTTCACACTGCTCCGTACAGCTTTCTTCTGACACTTTCTCAGCAATAATTCCAAGTAATTCACTCGGTTCTTTTTTCTCTTTCAACTGTGTTTCCAGAAAAATCTTCAACAGTTCTTCGCTGTCTACATCGTCTTCCATCGTCAAAATCAGCTCTTTCCTATACACGACCTTCAGTCCATATCTTGCAATTTTCATATCTTTTTTCACCTTCTATCTCTCATATTTTTCATGACTAGACATATTCTTTTTCATGCTTTTTTCTCGCTTTGTAATTGCCAGATTTAACTTGATGCAGAGCAGATCGTTGTAATCTTTTCCTTGTTTTGGCGGTACATCTTTTACCTGATATTGCTTCGGAATTACTGTAGAAATTGCTTTTGTGGCAAGTCTTCCAATACGGTCATTATCCAAATGAAATACGATTGTCTTCACCTCTGGATGCATTTTTAGTGCTCTTGCCAACGCTGCAGGGACTTTACTTTTTTCAATTTCTTTTGCTGGCTGATAGACACCTGCCAGTGACAATAAATGTTCTCTTCTCCACTCCTTCCCTTCCAATTTCAACAATGTCGCATAAGATAACAGATCAATGGCTGACTCAAACAGATGCACCATATCACATGATTTCTCTGTGAAAATAGAAAAAGAATAATTCTTATCGCTTCCATTTGCTTCTCCGATAAAACTGGTTCCAATTCCCCTAATAGTTGCATATTTCGGATTTCCTTTCTCATCCATCCCTACAAACACCGTATTATGATGAAATTCACTTTCATAAACTCTTCCAGACTCTAAGCAAAACTGAATGATTTCATTATCAATCCCACGTTCAGAAAGATACGCAATCACTTTCTGATTATCTTGATTTTTCCTTGGCAACAGTAACTGTTTCTCCATCGGAACATTCTCATATACAGAAAGAGGCGGCTGAATATTTGCCCGTTCTGCAAGCAATTCAACCGCCTCTAAAAAACTGTATCCTCTTACTTTGATCAAATAATCCAGTGCTGATCTGCCACCGGTTCTCTGACTCCACCACATCCATTTCCCATTTGATATTTTCAAACTATCGTGTGTTCTGGTAGTGTAGGTGTTGCCAGAAAAGTGAACCAATTCGTATGGTTCATAATTTTTCAAGTACGTGAGCAAATCCATCCGCTTGACCTCCCGCACGACCGATGGTGGTATATATGGCACAATTTTCATCTCCTTTCTTGCCTTAGATTGATATTATTCGGGATAATACCCAGGCATGAAAATAGCCAGGTGATTCCTTGAGTTGGAACCAACTGGCTATGTATTCATAGATTATTTATCCTCTTTCCCACCATCTCTTTTCTTTTTTCACCTTATACTTTTCTCCATATTTTTCATAATACATTCTTCGCAATTGCTTGTCTTTCATAACATCTTTTGCTAATTTCCATGTCAACATAGATTGTATTCCTTTATTATTTTTATCTATTTTTGGAAAACACTTCTTGATTGTCTCGACATCGCAACTCCAAATCGCTGTATTAATTTTTTTGTACAGCTGATCCTCTTCCTCATCTTCTTCATATGCATCAATCAATTCTGGATGTTCATCATAATATTGCGCTCTACTTTCCATTTCCTCCATACAACGTTCTACATACTCTTCAGAATTTACATATACTTCATGATACCAGATGTCATCTAAATAATTCTTTATCCATTCATTATCTATTTTTGCGCTTTTAACAATCTGATCAAATATCCTCATCATTCGATTTATAAATATCGTCATTCCATGCATTAGTTGAATTTTTGTGCGATATTCATCTTGTCTTTCCATTTGTCCTCTACTAACCAACTCAAAAAGTCTGGCGCATTCATTTACTATATCAAAATGTTTCATTGCCTCATATTCTTCTTGCGATATAATATTATCCAAAACCAAACTTTCAAATGGAATACCTTTATATTGGCTTAGTATTTCATTATAATAAATCATCGGAATATCCATCAAATTCTTGAAATTTTTATCCTTCTTCTCATCTTCTATTTTCTCAAAATCAATATTTCGTAATGAATCAAAAAATTCAGATATTTCTTTTGTTTCCTTAATCGGCAAAAAATAATATCCCACATATTCTTCTCTAACTCGATATTCATTAATATTCAATATTAAACGCTTATATAATCTGTCTATAGACATATACAATGGATTTAATAACATTTGTTTATATCGTACTTTTCGCTTCTTATCCATTCTTGCATTTATATTTTCTATATATACTGTAACTAATGCCGAAGTAATAATTCCTGTAGACAACCCTACAACTATATTTTTTACATCATTGTAACTTTCGGGCATCCAACAAGATCCAATTAATGCTCCTATAGCTACTACTACAAGAATGCTTATTGCAACATACAACATATTAACTTTTTCCTGAAGTATATTCAGTTTTTTACTCAAAAATTTTATTACCTTTCTTATTTTTTTCATATGTCTATTTTCCATCATCATTCCGAATCTCATCAATAATCCGACCAATATTACATGTAATCTGCCCTTTACACTGATGAATATCCTCATTGATTTTCTTTTCCTGTTCAATAGCAATCTCTATATTTTTCGCCAGTTCTCCAATCGCAGCATTTTTCTTCGGATTGATTCCTGTTCTGGCAAGTAACAACTTATAGATAAATGTCTGATGTCCATCTTTTTCATTCTGGATAATCTGTTCAGCATTTGGCTCAATATCATCTTCGTATGAATTTTCATAATGTAACAACAGAAATAATTCAAATGCCGGATTACTAACCGCTAATATATTCTTCTTTTCACCTTCAGCTACCAATTCATCATAATCAAGTACCTTCTCTTCAAAAATGTCTCCATCAAATACAACAATCATCTTATCCCGTTCTTTATCAAACGCTATTTCTGGATTTTCTTTCTGATTTTCTGCAAACTCAATCAAACGTCTTGGAAATGAAATGTCCCTGTCTCCCTCTGTTTTTTCAAGTAACCGGATATCGATCAATGGATGAATATTTAACTCTTTTCGGATATCAATTAACTTTTTGAAATACCATGTTTCAGTATTTGCACCCTCACATATGAAAAAGTACTTACGATAAGGCTCAATCTGTTCTTCTTCATCTGTAGTTCTACTATTCCAATTCGTATAACTTCTTACTGGAGCCAAGGCTACTCCTCCTCTCTAAAGTCAAATGTTGAAAATACTGGTATCGCACCATACCTGCCTTCCAGATATGCCTTGCTCAACACTTTATCGTATCTCTCCTTGAAACGATCTAAGGAATAAATAGAGCTTGCATTTTCTGCATTTCTTTCTACAAACCAGATTTCATCCCTTCTAAAAATAGCCTGATCCATAATAGATGATTCATGTGTGGTAAACAATAATTGCATTCGCTGCTCATCATGTAACTGCATAAATAATTGCAAAAATCTTTCTGTCAGCTTCGGATGTAAGCTTCTCTCCAATTCATCCACAACATAAAGAACATCTTCTCGTTTATTCAACAGCATATCCATCAAATCGAATAATCTTCTTGTTCCATCAGACTCTTCATCAAAACCGAACTCATAAAATGACTTATTATGATGCAACCGAATTGTTGTGACCTTCGGTTCAGAATGTCCTTCAACTTCGATATTAAAGAAAGTTTCCTTCGACCTCATCGTCATTCTGAATGATGGTTCTTCCTGCTCTTCCATTCTATTTTTTACATGCTGCATCATCTTATCAAATACTGATTTCGGCAATGCATTTGATAACTCATCCAATGTGATTTCTTCAATTTTCACCTGGCTGATACCCGTATCAAATGTTTTGATCAATTTGTTAATCAGCTTCAGCGAATTATCATCATAATAATATTCCAAATCAATCAATGGCGTATCCGGTGTGATAATCGAAATATGATTCTGAATCCAATCATATACATCCCGGAAGAACAATAATTTAGATTGTGTGCTATATTTTTTTCCACGATTCATTTCTGTCAGGAACAAAGATGTTTCATTTCCTTCAAAATCATCTGCATAGGTTTCAAATTTATTTTTTTCTGTGTTTGTCAGCGTAATACCATCATTTAACACCGGACGTTTACTTCCTTCTCGTTCAAAGAGACATTTTGCTGAACCGTTCTGATATAATTCATATAACCATTCTCCGGTTACTTTTCGTCTGCTTAAAACTGCAGAAAAACCATAGGCATAAAATTTGTCACCTACAGTAATCTGAATTTCAAAACTACTTTCTCGTTCCTTATTCTCCTGCCGATTCTTACAAAACATCTGTGTAGCTTCTATCGGAATACCATTGCAGACACTATCTTTAAAAAATTTAAAGAACAATGCCAGATTGGTCTTTCCAGATGCATTTGCTCCATAAACTACTGCATATTTTAATAACTGGGTACTTTTTATCTTTAACCTGTGATTTGCATTTGTTCGTATTTTATTTGAGGAAATCATTGTCAGCTCTGCTGCTTTATCAAAAGATTTAAAATTTTCAACACTTACTTTTACTAACATTCTTATACACCTCCACCTTTATTATATGTTTTACTCTTCTCTCAGTCAATGCAAATTCTCTTATTTAGAGATTTTTTCGTTATATATTGTTTCTTTTTCTATTTTTAACAATTTTATTTTGAGTTATGCATATAATATCAATGTATAAGTCAGCTTTTTGTAGCGACACTATTTTACTAATGCCGCTACATGAAATATTACAATAAATAAAAACTTCTAATTCTTTTTTCTTCTATCTCTCCCAATCCATCCTTCCTGTCACATTCAACATCTTTTCTTCTCGGAAGCTGAGCATTTTTCCATTAGTTCCACCGACAATGATATGATCCAGCAATTCTATCCCCAGTAGCTGTCCGCACTTCTGCAGCTTTCTCGTAACGATCATATCCTCTTTTGACGGTTTCACATTGCCACTGGGATGATTATGAAGTCCAATGATTGCAGAAGCATTTGCCAGAATACTGCTCTTAAAAACTTCTCTGGGAATTACCAAAGATGCATTGATTGTTCCAACACTGACCAGATTCATATTGATTACCTGTCCGTTATTTTTCATATTCAGGATACAAAATACTTCTCTATCATATTGAGATAACTCCTTCGCCATCAATTCTACAACAGCCTGTGGACTGTCCAACGTCTGCTCACTATAAAGAGACGGCTCTTTTACCAGACGGATATTCACAACTTCCAATTCATTCTCCATCCTTCTGATCTCCTTTTGGAAATTCTACAACAAAAAAAACATTACTCTCTGAAGATTCCACATATGATTTCAATTGTGATAATGTCATTTCCAAATATTTAGGTTGTTCCACCATAATCTGCTCCTTTCGTTTCTTCCTTTACTTCTGTTTTCCCTGACAAATAGCTTATCACTTTGTTTGCCTTAATGCTTTTCTGCAGCTCACTGATAATGCACAGATCTGCTACATTCACTCCCGGCAAAGCAAGCATCTCATCCATCGTCATATTGACAATCTCTTTTTCCGTTCCGTATCCGGCATCAAATAAACGCTGTAATACTTTTATTGCTTTCTGATTTTTTCCCATTTCATCATCAAAGGGCAGCTTATCGCCGCCCTCTGTTTTACTCCTCCTCTTCTTTCTTTTCTTCAATTCCTAATCTCTTAACCTGTTTCTTTTTATTCCAGATACGAACTCCTGTGATTCCGGCTGCTGATAATACCAGAATGGCTATCCATAAAATTGCATTTGCAGTGTCTCCTGTTTTCGGAGGGTTACTGGTTTTTGTAGTAGTACCCGGTGTCTCTGGGGTTGGTGTTTCCGGTACTTCTTTGATGGTTACAGTCTGACCTTCATCGTTGATGTCCTTATGCTCTGTTACCTTTTTCGGTTCTTCCGGATTTGTCATATCATACAGTTCTTCAAAGGTTACAAGCTGCTTTCCTCCAAGAGTGCTGCCATCGAAAGTAAACTCAATCTGCACTTCCATGTTTTCCTTGTCCGCTGTAAATTCATAATCATTGGTAACTTCTTTGCCATCAATGAGCAGCTTTTCATTTTCTGCCTTAACCATCTGCCAACCAGACAACTTGTAGTTCGTACCGATTTCCAGTCCTTCTAAAGTAACTGTATCCACAATCGTCAGATCTTTTCCGGCTTCGATTTCTTTCTTACCATTCTTATCAGTTGCTGTGGTATGAATCGAAATCTTTCGCTCCGTAATCAGAACTGTCTGACTTTCATCATCAATATCCTTATGCTCTGCAACTTTTACAGGTTCTTCCGGATTCTTCAGATCGTATAATTCTTCAAATGTAACCAGATTCTGTCCGCCAAGTTCTGATGCATCAAACATATAAGAAATTTCTACCTTCATTTTTTCATTGTCAGCAACAAAGGTATAATCACTCTCCACACGCTTTCCATCAATGAGCAGTTCTGCATTTTCCTCTTTCAGCATCTGCCAGCCTTTTAACTGATATTTTCTTCCTTCTTCCAGACCGTCCAGAGTAACCGTATCTACAATCGTTACTTTCTTTCCTGCAACAATTATTTTTTCGCCCGTTTCTTTATCCGTTGCTGTGGTATGAATGGTAATCTCTTTTTCATACTCATCGGTCAGTGTTCCAAGGTCGATTGTTACTTTATTTCTGCTGACAACAACTTCAAATGCCGGAATCAGCTTCATACCTTTGTTGGATTCACAAGCTAACTCCTCAATCTCATAAGTGTCATAAAGTAATGCACCTTTGCTGTCGTCCGGCTCAGAAGTTCCGAACCAGATTCCGTCCTCACTGGATTTCCCGGCATTTGTATTTCTCTTATGAGATGCCCAATCGGAAGCTGTTGAAAACTGACCATTTTTATCTGTCACTACGATATGGCTCTCTCCGGTTGTTTTACTGGTAATCTTAAAAGGAACATTTGCAAGTCTCTTATGTGTACCTGCTCCAATCTTTACGCCTTCCAGATCTCCACGTTTAATCTGGTTGTAAATGGAATGGCTTTCGTCTGTTAAATCCACGATTTTTCCATTTTCCGTAATCGAAAATTCAATCGCTTTTGCCCCGTCAGTCAGATAACCTTCCGGTGCTTTGGTTTCTTCCAGTTTGTATTTACCATATGGAAGTAAATCTGCCGATGTTGTTGCTACTCCGTCAATTCCTGTCTGAATTGTCTTAACTGTCTCATTTTTCTTGTACAGTTTTCCTTCTACCAGAACCGGATTCTCGTTCAGAGAAATAATTGCAAATGCTGCATCTTTTAATGTGGCACTTCCCTGTGCCTTAGTGTCTTTTGTCTCCATATCACGTTTCTGAATCTTCACACCACCTCGGATTACCTGATCAGATACGGAATACTGGTTGCTTCCGGAAAGAACTGCAAGTTCTCCGTCCTCTGTGATCTGTGTCAGATACATTCCTTTGATCTGCTCTGTACTGTCCCCTGCCTGCATATAAGCTCCGTCCAGTAAATATCCGTCTGGTGCTTTGGTTTCTTCAACAGTCAGTGTTCCAAGTGGCAATACGCTTTTTTCATTCTGGGTATAAAATGTATCTCCTGATACTTTGTAATCATCTGCCAGTTTTGTCACATAATGAACAGTTCCATTACTGTCTTTTTCAGCTACCGTCTTTGTAACCCAGGTACGTGTTGCTTTCTCTGGTAAATTGTCTTTTGTATAAAGTCCGTCATAATAATGCCAGGTAAACTCTGCTCCTGACAGTGCTGCATCACCCTGTGCGGTTGCTTTTCCTGTCTCCATATCAATCTTGAACAGATCTACCAATGTCTCTGTTACTTTCGGAACATCGGAAACATTTAATACGGCTGTCTTTCCTGCTTCAACTTTCAGACTGCGTACTGTCGTATCCAGCTTATATCCCTTCGGTGCAGAAAGTTCTTTGATATAAACAGTCCCTGCAGTCGCTTCAACTTCATTTGTCTCACCATTCCCATTTGTTGTAAGCGTTCCAATCTGCTTACTGCAATTCTGGTCTGAGAATATGCCAAAAGTTGCTCCGGCAATGGAATACATTGCATTTGCTTTTGTGATACTTTCATTTGCTGTAGTCTTTTTTACCTTCGCATTTCCGACATTCAGTTCTGCCCAAAACTGTCCGAGATCCTGTCCTTCGCCAGTATAGATATATCCACCACATTTATAGCGACCTTTGTTCGCCTGTACAAATGCTCTCGCTCCTGCATACACTTCATTCTGAATATCCTGCGAAATCTCAGAATATGCAGCTCGTACATTATCACACTGCCAGCCTAACTGTTCACTGAGTCTCTGCCATACCACACACTGTTCCAACAGATATCCCTGATTCGCATTCAGGTTACTGTGACTGCCCCTATACTGCTTTACATATTCCAGTGACAATGCCACATCTTCAATCTGTGTAGCACTCATGCTGGAACTTGCATCGTGTCTGGTTTTATACCCATTCTTGAATCCAGTGTTAATGTCTACACAATAGGCGGTTTCACCCTCTACTTTCATGTGACCTTCATTGAATGTAGAATGAATGGTTCCATCATTCATCACATGTTCAATATATCCGACTCTCTCTGAGGATTCCGTCCAATACTGTGTTTCCGCTGCCTGAACTGTTGAAATCGGTAATGCGGTTAAAATCGTGGTCAGGGCAAGAATCCCTGTACACACTCGTTTCCATATCTTCTTCATTTTCTACAATTCCTTTCTTTTCAATCAAAAAAAGACGTCCGTCTGGAACGCCTGCTGTTGCTTTATGCTGTTTGCTCCCTGCTGTCATGCAGGGTATGGGAATCTCTGACCTGCCGAAAGAGAAGATGGTCCCGGCTCTTTATTGTCTTTTCGGCTGGTAATCTGCTGGTAAACCAAAGGGGTAGGGTGTGGGGAGGGGAAAACAGAAAAAGGCTGATTTCTCATTGACCACCAACAGATAGACTTCTCCCTTGGTGTCAAAATGCCTATCGTTCCCTGCTTTTTTCCCGTTTCCGGTATAATTCCAGTGCTTTGATAATGGTTTCTTCCATTTTCTGCTGTGTAGTTCCCGATGGAAAGTATTTTTTCAGTCGGTTCTTCGGGATTTTCCACTGCTCTACCTGATTTGGCTTCTCTTCTGACATAATAGACAGCAAAACATCTTCATTCAACCTGCCCTCTGCTGAAAATTTGCGGATTTTAATAGCCTGTGCATGACTTGGGGTACAAGCCTCCGACTCCATGGTGTCGTACAATATCTCCTGTTCTGCAAATTACGCTCAAACGGAATGCCAGTTCCGCTACTGCGGAACTGCTATTCCA
>OAWO01000347.1_pt1 | contig 21275 bp, 14 predicted proteins | sample 1495421 | NCBI WGS metagenome assembly OAWO01 (sample SAMEA2580162, study PRJEB22360) | human gut metagenome | biome: human gut; feature: human-associated habitat; material: faeces | place: Denmark | collected 2008/2010
ACATATTTTCGGGGGGGGGGTAACCCATTTGAATAACAGAAGAACATTATTAAAATCGTATATTTGGAATTATGTTGTGTCTAATTCAGGCAAAGCTACTCTTGAAAATAGTATCAAAGGTGATATTGATTTGGAACTTGGTGGGAAAACGGAGCAGGTGCAGACGAGTGGGAAACAGTTGTTCGATAAAGAAAATCTCGTAGTTGGTGTTCTTGAAAATGATGGAAACATTGCGTATATTAATAATTATTATACGAGTGACTATATTGCGGTAGAGCCTAATACAAAATACATCTGTACAAGAACTGGGTCAAAGAGGCTCAAATTTTACAGCGTAGATAAACAGCCTATCCAAACGGTTAATTTTAGCGATGCTAATGTTGAATATGGTGGTAGTTTCACTACGGGAGAAACGACAAAATATATAAGATTTTCTGTTATGGGAGATAATATTAATACGGTCATGTTTACTTCAGGGGTAAGTTTTTTACCTTACGAACCCTACACAGACGGCAAACCCTCCCCAAGTCCAGAGTATCCGCAGGCGATTAAAAGTGCAGGAAGAAAGAGTAGGAATCTGTTTGATATAACAAAACTAAAAAAAGGAGCTGGTGAAAACTATCCAACTGAAATCGAACTCGTTGGCGAAACGCTCATTGCAAAAAAAGATAGCGGGACTGCTAATCAGATGACTTTTGAAATTGAATTAGAGAATCTTGAACCGAATACAACTTACGAATTTACTACTAAACAAATAATTTGCAAAAGAAAAGATTCAGACACAGAAAAAGCCGGAACAATATTTTCTTTTAGAGCTTATAAAAATGAAAGCCAAATTGAAAATAAAGGAAACGTGTTCACAACAGGTGAGAGTGAATCCGATATATACAAAATTCTTTTTTCAGTTATTGATGGTGATTTTGGTTCGCTTGAATATGTAAAATTCGAACAGCCAATGTTATCACATAGCGGGGGTTCCTATGAGCCTTACTCAGACAAGTATAAAATCGATATAAAAGTGACTGAGAAGAATTTGTTTGACCGTGAAAAAGCAAGAGATACTGCAAACTGGATAATCAGAGATGGAGACGGTTATGCAAAATTTCCAATCCGTGTGGGAAAGGGAAATAAAGCTACATTTTCTTACACCGAAAAGTTGACCCCAGGAAAAGGTTTTTATCTTGGAATAGCACAGTCCGATACGGGAAGTGCTGTTGGGTGGTTATACCATTCTACGGAAATAAACCTTAACAATAATAAATTTACAGTTGTAGCAAAAGGAGATTGTCTGTATTTATCATGCAATAAAACTAGTATTCAAAAATTTTTTGATACTATTCAAACTTTGCAAGTGGAGATGGGGAGTGAGCCTACCCCTTATGAGCCTTACACCGAGCAAGCCCTCACTCTTACATCAGACCGTCCAATCACCAAATGGGACAAGCTAGTCGAGCAGGGTGGAGAGTATGGGTGGTTGTATGCGAGTAAAAAATATGTAATAACAGGAAATGAAATTTTCGAATACAGAAGTGGATACGACCAAGATGCTTATACAAATAGATTTATAGTGATTAATGACTTGTTTGTAAATAGATTAAACGACAAACAGCTTGCTTATTGTAAAATTTTAAAACGTGTACAGTACATTTATGCACAGAACAAACTAGAAGAGGGGATTGACACAAATGCCAACCAATTACATATAAAGCTATCTAATGACAGAATAGGAGTCTTATCATCGGACGATACAGAAACTAGAACCGCAAAGATTGCCGAATATATAAAAAATACATATACCGACGGAATAGAAATTTTGTATGCAACAACAGATACAGTTTTCCTTCCCCTCTCAGAATCCGAACAGACACAGCTTAGGAATTTGCACAGCTATAACGGCACAACACATATCACGGTAGATAGCGGAGAAGTACCTTGTGGAATCAAAGTAGCATATAAGCAAAAGAAATAATGGAGAAATACATATGGAGATACTACTTATTTTGGTAATATCAGCCGTAATTACATACCTATTATTTTACTTTACAGGTGGCAAAGAAATCCTATTAGATGAGATGATATATTTTCTGATCACGGACATTTTCATATCATTATTTCTAATAGGGTTTTATGCCCTATTTATAGGTAATTGGCTGATGAAAATAGTATAAATAGCAAATGATATATAAGGAGTGATAGATTGAATAAAACAGAAAGAATCAAAGAATTGACAAAAATGCTAAATGAATACAGAAATGCGTATTATAACGAATCAAAGTCAATTATATCCGATTATGAGTACGATAAACTATATGACGAACTGGAAAAGTTAGAGAATGAAACTGGACTTTCATTCGCAAATTCACCGACAAAAACTGTTGGATTTCAAGTGAAATCTGAGTTGGAAAAGATTAAACATTCTCATCCAATGCTTTCTCTTGATAAAACAAAGTCAGTAGATGATCTAAGGAAATTTGCAGGTGACAAAGATTGTATTTTGAGTTTAAAGATGGACGGATTGACTTGTCTTTTGACATACGAAAATGGGGGACTAGTACAGGCAGAAACTCGTGGCAATGGTGATATTGGTGAACTGATCACACATAATGCAAATGTATTTGAAAATATTCCTCTTACAATTGAATATAAAGGTCATTTCGAAATTGAAGGCGAAGCAATTATTACATATGACGATTTTGAAAAGATTAATAAAGTTCTCCCTGAAGATAAGAAATATAAAAATCCGAGAAATTTAGTTTCTGGATCTGTACGACAATTAGATAATAGAATTGCAGCACAAAGACATATTAAATTTGTTGCATGGAAAGTGCCAACAGAAGTTTGCTCAAATTCATTTTTGAATAGATTAAAATATGCGAAAGAACTTGGATTCGAAATTGTACCGTTATTTACATATTCAGGCAAAAGTAGTGATAAAGAAAATCTTCCAGAAATGATTGAGTCGTTAAAAATAAAAGCACATGATCATGGTTATCCTATCGATGGCTTGGTGATGACGTATAACGATATTCAGTATGGGGAATCATTAGGTCTTACTGGACATCATCCAAGACACTCTGTTGCTTATAAATTTTACGATGAAGAATTTGAAACGACATTAAATAATATCGAATGGACAATGGGCAAAAGTGGCTGTTTAACTCCAACGGCTGTATTTGAACCAGTGGAGATTGATGGAACTATAGTGGAACGTGCTTCATTACATAATATGAGTATTTTTAAGGATTTGGAATTATCACATGGAGATACAATTACTGTATTCAAGGCTAATCAAATTATCCCGCAAGTATCAGATAATCTTGATCGTACATTGACCAATTTATGTATTCCACCTAGTACATGTCCAATCTGTGGAGGGAAAACAGAGATTGTTAAAGATAATGACACAGAGGTTCTTATGTGCTCTAACCCTAATTGCAAAGGAAAGCTACTAGGTAAATTATCTGCGTTTGTAAGTCGTAATAAAATGAATATTGACGGACTTTCAGAAGAAACTTTATCCAAATTTATTGCTAGAGGTTGGTTGACGTGCTTCTCAGATATTTATAAGCTAAAGGATTATTATATCCATATGATTAATATGTCTGGGCTTGGAAGAAAATCAATTGATAAATTAATTGATTCAATTGAGAAGAGTAGAAGTGTAGAGTTGAACAGATTTATTGCTGCTTTGTCTATTCCGGGAGTAGGAGATAGCACAGCCAAAGATATTTCTAAACACTGTGAATACGACTTTGACACTTTTGTACTGAAGCTAATTGATAAATATAACTGGAGTGTCATTGATGGTATTGGAGAAAAAACTAGTCAACAGATCAATGAATGGATTGATGACAGTGGTAATAGAGAAGATTTTAGAAAATTATTACAAACCATTATTCCAGTAAATCTAAACACGAATGATAACACAGACCAAAGCCTTGCGGGCAAGAATTTTGTTGTTACAGGAGACGTGACACAATTCAAAAATAGAAAAGAATTGCAGAAATTCATTGAGAGCAAAGGAGGAAAAGTGACTGGGTCTGTCACATCAAAGACGAACTGGCTGATCAACAATGATGTGGAATCAACATCTTCAAAGAATAAAAAAGCGAGGGAACTTGGGGTTCCAATCATTTCCGAGAAAGACTTTTTAGAGATGGTGAATGTATAAATAATCATGTTGAAATTACACTACTTTGATGATATACTATTAGTGTATTAAGAAAAAGAATAGTATATTGATTATGATGTAAACGTACATTTAGCGATCATTGTGAAAGCGCTGACAGATAATAAGAACCGTACTGCATCCAATGTCCGCAACGCCTTCACAAAAGGTAGTGGAAATGTTGGGACTCCAGGATGCGTTTCTTTCATGTTTGATGAGAAAGGACAGATCATTATTGCAAAAGAAGATTGCGATATGGATTCCGACGAATTGATGATGCTTGCTTTAGATGCAGGAGCAGAAGATTTTGTGGAAGAGGAAGACAGCTACGAAGTGTTGACAGTACCGGAAGATTTCAGTGAAGTTCGTCTGAAATTGGAAGAAGCAGGAATTCCGATGGCAAATGCAGAGGTGACCATGATTCCACAGACATGGGTAGAGTTGACAGATGAACAGGATCTGAAAAATATTCAGAAGACATTGGATCTGCTTGAGGAAGATGACGATGTCCAGGAAGTGTACCACAACTGGGATGAATAAGAAATTCAGTTTATAGTATAGCATGTAGTTATTTTGCAGCAAAAAGGAGAAATAATACTACAAATCATGACTCAGTAATGATAGACAAAAACGAAATCTAATCATTCAGTTACGAATATACGAAATGTATAGTGGCATCTTTGGATAATGTATATTTACGCATAATTAATGTATAAATAATGTTTGAAGGAGTGACCACTATGCTTTTGGAAGATGTTTTAGAAGAATTTATATTTGATTGTAAATTACGCAGATTAAGCGAAAAAACCATAAAGGGATATCGGAATAACAATTTGCGTTTCTTCACTTTCATAAAAAAAGAATATGATATTGATGATTTGGGGAAAATTCAAGGCAATGTGATTAATGCATATATAGCATATCTTACTTCAATTGGAAGAAAGCCGTCATATATAAACGGAATCATAAAAAGTTTTAGGGCATTTTACAAATATTGTGAAAATGAAAAATATGTTTCTAGGAATCCTATGAATAAGGTTAATTTCCAAAAACAAGGTAAAGCATTAATAAAAACTTTTAACGATAGAGAAGTAAGAGATATGGTTCGTTATTACGGCAGTGTAAGGTATTTAGACATCCGTGATAAGTTAATTATAGTTATGTTGCTTGATACAGGGATTAGAAATTCAGAATTATGTGGACTTTTAATGTCAGACATCCGATACGATCATATTCTTATTAGAGGAAAAGGAAATAAAGAAAGAGTGGTTCCAATTTCTCCTATATTGAATAAAATTCTTATAAAATATAAAAGGGTAAGAAATCTGTATATCAAACAGAATATTTATTTTTGTCACAAAAAGGTAAAAAGCTTACTCCAGAGACAGTGGAACGTGTCGTATTAGAATGTGCTGAAGCATGTAAAGTAAGGAATACTATTCGTAGTAGTCCGCATACTTGTAGACATTATTTTGCACAAGCTCAATTAAAAAACGGATGCGATTTATATACTTTATCGCGTCTTCTAGGGCACAGCAATATAAATATAACTAAAATTTACTTGGAGTCAATGGACGATGAACGTGTGCTTGATATGGGAGTAAAGACAAGTCCTTTAATGAATTTGTAAAAGTAAAAAAATGGGTAGTAGAGAAATTAATCTCCACTACCCATAAATTTTTATATTGATAAATAAGTTTTAGAACAACTGGAATTTGTCGATTGCAACTCCCAGTTTACCTGCATAACCATCTTGACCGCTATGTGTTTCATTGTCGTACTGCCAGTCGTAGTATTCTCTTCCTTCTAAAGTAGACACTCTGTACTGTGCTTTTTGCCAACCATACTTAGCTGCGTAATCAGATGGTGTGTCGTAATAAACCTGAATACCATCAATAGGTTCTCCGCATCCTGCATAACCGTTATTGTGATCATTCCAATTATAGCCATCGACCCAAGGCAACCAATTTTTACCCTTGACATGAACTCTATATTTAACATGACCAACATTACACCTGATAGCAATATCTGTAATAGCTACGCCATCGCCTGCGCCCGCCCAGTCATTTAGATCTTTTACAGGCGGATAATTCTTCCCACCAGCCTTAACCTGATATTCAAAATATAATTTTTCACCTTTATAAGTAGGTTGTGGTTTAGATGGTTTAGACGGCGTAGGAGTAACAGTAGGTTTATTTGGAACTGGTGTATTTCCGCCTTTGATTCCAAACGCTCCTAAAATTGCTCTGGCAACTTCATCCATTCGATTATTAAATACAGTAAGATCATTTAAATTAGAAATAAATCCGCATTCTGCCAATCTGTACCCATATCCTCTGTTGGCTGCAACATTTACATTCTGCAAATCATTTCTTCCGACAATCTTAGATGCCCTACCCGGAAAGATAGCTGCTAAATTATTCGCCAATGCCGTATCAAAACTATCCGGATCAAATCCACCTTTAATTACGATATGTGCTCCTCGTGCAGTTTCAACACCACTATCCATATGTAATTCTACAATCTGCCATTCAGCTGGAATATTAAGAGATGCAATACCATTACTCTGATAATAATCCATGTTAAAATCTCCTAGAGTTACATTGTCTCCACCGATAGCTTTTACTTTAGTAGCCAATGCTCTTACTCGTTCCGCTTCGCTAAAACCGTTTGCACATGCTCCTGGATCTCCTGCTCCATGTCCTGCAATCACAAATAAATGTGCCATAGTAACTTCCTCCTTAATTTTGTGTAATATAAAAGAGCCATTGTCTACGACATTTGGTAAACAATGACTCTTTCTTAATTCAATATTCAGTTTTACATTATTGAGTTTTATATGTAATTACTCAACTACTAAATCTCCGCATCCACATTCTCTTAGAACGCGTGCGACTTCAGCTTTTAAACTAGCTGGTACTTTCTTGTAAGTTAATTTTCCATCAATAATCCTGTAAGCTAAAAATTCTTCCATGATAAACTTCCTCCTTTATAATTGCATTGTGTTTAATATTAAATCTTGAAGTGCATTATCGGACACTTCTTGTCTTTTCTTTAATTCATCGATTTGATCTTGTAATGTTGGCTGTGGTTCAACAGGTGGCAATGCTTCATAAGCATATTTGATTAAGATGTGAGATGGGATAGTACCCTCATCTGTAACTTGTTCTTCGACCAACATATATGATTCTACAATCATAAAACCTTCCTTTGGCGGAAGTTGTACGTCTGATTTGACAGGATACCATCCTAATTTACGTAAGATTTCATCTGATGGATTGATAATATTTTTACCATCGTAATTAACAACACCATGCTGCAAAGTCAATCTTCCGTCTAATATTTTCCCATAAGACGACATAATCTTTCCTCCTTTACGATTTATATTTATATTCAATATTGATTCCCGCTTCTACTTCTCCGCTGTCTACAAATACATGTGTCGTGCCGTTCTCGCTGTGCAGGGCGGTGAGTTGCGCTTGTACAGATTCCGGGAGAGGTTCTGTGGTGGGTACATTGAGTTCTGCGACACAATGCAATGGGTGGTCTGTAAGATATTTGATTACTGCCACCTTATTTTCTTCTGGTGTTGTATTGCTTCCTATACCCAATCTTTCACGGCTCAAACGGAAGTCAATTCCTTGTTCCGTCATAGAAACTGATTCTTCTTCTTTTCCCCAATTATTAATATTCTTTAATTCTTCACAAAGTACCGCTCCTGTTTTCTTTAAACTGGTATCTTTGTACCGACAGATAACCGTATTTGTTTCAGGTGCTCCGTATTGCCCAAGTGTATATGTAATAAGTGTATCTTTCGTTATTTCAACTCGTTTGAAACATCTTGTAATTCCGCTTGAATTTAGTGCTTCTTGCACGTTTTTACCATCAGTTATTCTTTTGATACCTCTCAACGGCTCATCTAGGGCGATTTGTACGGTTTGCTCAGTGTAAGGTTCGTAGTTATCGGTATCGCCTATAACTAAGCAATATTTTAATCCATCCTTCGGTTTAAGAACATTTATAAAACCAACAATATTTACCGGAATGGTTTTTGTAGTTTTTGTTTTTCCGACGTCAATAGACATCCAAATTATTTCTTTATTTTCTCTTATTAGCTTGATATTTCCACCAGCACTTTCCACTCCATTTGTTATTAGTGTAACTGTTGTACCTGCTTTAATAAGACATGGAACGAAAACATTGTATGTGTCTCCAACATCGCTAAGAATATTTCTCCCAGTCACTTTCACATCAATTTCATACTTTTGAGTTCCCTCATTCCACTTTCCTGCACTTTTAATTTCCTGCGGATTCTCCGGCGCTGGGTTCTCGCCCTGCGTACTATTGCCGGTCAGTTCAAATTTTCGAAAGAAATTTCTAATGCAATTCGATAAAATGACCATTTTATTTCCAGATACAGAATTCCAAACATAACTTGTAATTGTTCTTCTTCTAATCATTTTTTAAATCACCATCCAATTAGCATAAGAAAGACAATTTTCCATAATGCTTATTTCGTAAATATTATTATTTTCGATAGATGTCAAATCTGACATAACAGTTTCAGGAAGTGAGAGAGTAGTTTTCACACTTGGATCTGTAGAAGACTTGAAAAAGAAATGATATTCATTAGCGATATTTTCATTTGTAATTGGAGCAAGTGTAATATTCATTGTAGACACATATCCTTTATCTGTATTCTCGATAATAGTAAGTGTATTAGGCTGAATAGTTACATCACCCTCTTTAACTTTTACTCTAGGTGCAATTGCTGATTGACCATCAGCCCCATCAGAGATTTGTGCTGTTTTTGTACCAGCTGAATCTTTAATAGTGATTGTAGTTGTCTTTCCAGACTTGGAAACTTCAACAGTAGGGGATACACCATTTTTACCTGGTGCTCCGTTTTCACCAGTCACCTTTCCAATATCTTTTGTAGATTCATCACTAAAAGTTAAAATCAAATGTCCAGAGTCATTAATTTGGGTTGATTTAATTGATAATCCGTCTTTACCATTAGTACCATTTGTTCCCGGATCCCCTTTATCTCCCTTTGCCCCTTTTAATGCTTGTAACTGTTCTGGTGTAAAATCAGAATGTTTAAAAGAAATCTCGTCTAATGATACTAAATCAAACCATTCTTCTGTCCCAACATATCGCCACTGAATATGTGTTTGTGTCTTCTGTAATTCGATTTCTCTTCCGTCCGCACCGCCAGAAGACTTTGGTTGTAATACCCACGTTTTGTTCTGTTCGTCATATTCATATGCATCTCCGTCTAGCTCGTGTAGCTTACTTCCATTTGTAATTACCAAACCGTCAATAGTCCCAATAGGTTTTTCATCTGCTTTTAAACATTCAATCTCTAGGACTTGACGATTGTGATAATCACCGATTTTATTTAATGTAATCATAAAACCCTCCTTATCCATGATAAATAAGTGCAGCATTAAAACCGCACTTATTGTTACATATAGTTTTTATCTCATTACTACTTTTTGTTGTAAATTTTCTAGCATACTGGTTAATTCTTGAACTGTTTTTTCTAAAACAGCAACACGGTCATCCACTTGTAGTTTTTCAAAGCAAACAGTAATTACATCAAAATTTTTATCTGTCTGATTCTCTAATATGATATTTTTTAATTTCATTTCAACCGTATATGAAATAGTTTTATTTTCATCTATAATTGAAAATTTATTTAAAACCTTATCTGCAAAATAATTTTTAATCGTTTCATATGTATACTTATCAAAAGTAAAGACACATGTATTCTCTTCTATATAACTAATATTTAATTCTAAATTTTCTTTTTCACCTATTTTTAAATACTGCATAATCATAATCTCCATTTCTATTAAGCTGTTCGTCTCCACATATAGCATGTGACGTATGGTTGCAAATTTGTTACTTGCGTATCGGCAGTTAAACCAGAAACCGTTGTGGCATGATTTACACGACTAGCTGGGATGTTAGTCTTTAAATTTCCATGACTAAAGGCGAAATCATACAATACACCGCTCTTATTAGTCGCATCATAACCAATAGAAGTTGAATCATTGTCAACAGCACCAATATTGGCAACTAACGATCCTCTTGTATGATGGTGAGAAACTGTTTTGCTACCGCCTGTTTTATTCGATGAATTGAACTCTGTTTGATTTGTATCTACACCAACCGGAACTCTTCCAGAACCCCATGACTGCCATGTGCCTCCAAATGTATTTCCAGGATTACTGTTACTAGTAGTCATAACAATAGACCCGACTGGATGCATAAGCAAATATAGGCTTTTAACAGCTGTATTAATATTTGGGATTATTCCATTTGAATGCCATGATAAGTCCCAATCCTTCCATCCTGAATTGTTATAAGTGTCATAATATCTTTCAAATCTTCTCGCGGAAAGATGTTCATATATTATTTGTTTAGGATATCCATCACCTGTTCCCTTTTTTACTTCCATTGTAAATGCAGACCATATAGGACAATTTTTTAAAGTCTTAACAGTTGTGTTTAAAGGACAATAGTAATTACCTACTGTTTTGTAATTATTTAAATCAGCTCCCTCTGGTATTTCTATTCCGCCGTCAGAAGCATCAAGAGAAGAACGTTTATCAATTTGTTCCATAACATATCGATCTTTAGCTTTTATATCCTTTTGCACCAACAGATTAGCTTTTGTGTCCTTCACGTTTCTTTCGTCAGGTGTTACCCCCATAAGAATATTACCGTTATCCATAATATTCATTGCAGATACACCTTGGTTTGCATTAGGGCTAATTGTATAAGACGTTACCTTGTCTGAAACCTTAAATTCAAAGATATATGTTTTATTAATATCTAATGTTAAAAATTGTGGCTCACTGATAGAAATAACAAAATCTTCACCAGATTCAGATGTTGTGTAATTATTTAGTTGTGTATAAGTTTCTGGAAATGGTTTGCCAGATTCAGCATATCGATATTGCAGATTTTGTATACTATTTTTATTTGCTCCTGCAATATTAATTTTTGAAATTAATGATGTAAGCTTTAAAGATGTTTCCGCTTCAAATCCATTTAAACGATCAATACTAGCAGAAATAGCCGGAGTGTGGTATGGATACACTACAAGTGTCTTAGAAACAACTCCGCTTGCATTGCCACGACTATCTACAGCATCGATTCGAATGGTATATGTCCCCGCTGATTGTAAACTACCTATGTCCACATTTATATCGCTCAAAGAGTAATTCGATTTTTTAGATACTACTGTATTGCCCGAACTTACAACAATATTGTAATATTTCATTGTTGCGCTATTTTTAGCAACTGCTTTATTTGCACTTGTGATTGTAATTCTTAAATTTCCAAAAAGAGAAATCATATTTTGTGTATTCCCGACTATACTTACTGTTTTGGAATCTGTATTTTGAAAGGTAAAGTTAGAAAACGCAGGATTACTATTTGTTACTTTTGCAGTGCCTGAAACAGTATTTGTATATTCCTTTCCGTTCAAAGAAACTCCACATATAACTTTAATTTTTAGTGAATTGGAGTTAGGGCACAAGGAATAAAGGGTAGAAGAGTAGCTTGATAAATTCCACGAATATGATGAAGCTTGGATATTGGACACAGTAGATATTTGCTGCCAATTCCCATCTGTTTTCTGGGCATAAAATCTCAAAAATGACTTATTATTTCCATAGTTAGAAAATGAGAGAGATAAACTGCCACCAATATTCATACTTAATGATGAATTGGAAATTCGAGCAATTGATTTCGTAGTAAAAGAAATACTATTCGATGTAGTATATAATCCGGAATCAGCTCTTCTGACTTTGATTTTGATATTATAGCTTGTTCCTGGAGACAGACCAGATATGGAAAATGTACTCCCTGATGCATTACTCCATGTTGATCCGTTGTTTAAAGAATACTGTAATACGTCACAATTTGAATCCGCTGTCCAATAGAATGTTGCGCTATTTACCGTTGTTGCTGTATTTTTAAAACTTGTAATATTTGCATATCGTGGAATTTTGGTTAAGGTAGCACTTCCACTTGCGCCTAAATCAGACGGGGAGATACCTGTATAATAATAACCATCAAAACCTATGTGCTTACTACCATCTCCATTATGTGCAACTGTAAATGTATGACTACCAACAGTCCACCATTGATTTTGTGGATGATATGCCCAATCGAATGTAAAATACTTATTACCTGTACTTTGACCATCACAATTAATTCTCCAATAAGCATTCCCTTCGTAATTATATCCAACCATAGCATAATCAGTTCTTCTGATCTGAAAAGTAACAGTTACATTTGAACTGTTTGCGACAGAACCATTGGAAGTATGACTCTGTATAACTCTTGCCTCATAAGGCATTAAATCACCTCCAAATTAAAAAAGAACTGATACGCTATCAGTCCATTTTCGTTTAATAATTATATTTAGTTTTAAGAATTTCCACCTGATTTGACAAATGCTAACCCTTTGACACCCATAGAAGAATAGTCAACGGGAACTATTTTCAAGCTCATAAAATCGCAACCCCGTTCAGCCATCAATCGTTTAGTGCGAACCATGTCTTCGTCCAGTGAAAACACTTTTACCCAGTCTTGTCCATTATTGTAGTATCCACCAAACTCATCGCCTGTGATAACTGTCTTATATCCCTTGTCTTCTAAACGAGTTACAGATAATCCATCTCCATTTATATTAATTGCCGTTTCTTGTTCTGGAATCCCTTCTCCTTTAACTCCAATAGAAGAGAATATGAACTTCCATCCATTCGCATCTTGAATTTCTTGTGATTGTTTTACCACATCGCCTTCAAGTTTTGTAACTGTTGATTTGATAGACTCTAAAGCAACCTCTAAAGCGGACTGATTTGCAGAAATTTGATTTTCTATATCAGGTAGCATATTACCTACAATATCAGTAATGTCTTTTTCTGTATCACTAACACGCAGCTCAACTTCATTTTGTTTTACTGCCAATTCAGAAATTTTGCCTTCAGCATTAGCAACAGATGTCGACACCTTATTTATATCAATATCAATTTTTGCAAGTTGATCCGTAAGATAATCAGAATCATTTACATAATGAATCTTTCCGTTTGCAGATTCTTTATAAGTACCTTGCAATTTACTGTCATAGAGAGTATACCAAGACTGACCGTCTTCTGAGACTTCTACTTTGTTATTAAAATATTTCTCCGATGAGTAATCATGCCAAATTTGTATGTAATCAATATCCTTGCGTATCTTTCCTAAATCTAACTGCAAATAATGATCGCCAGTAGAAGTGGTGGTATATTGATTATCCGTTAATAAACCATCTGTATAATAAGAAGGATTTGTTATATCGACATCAGATGTAGGAATAATATTCAACGCAATATTATCTACGCCTACGATTACTTTACATTCCATCCATTTATTTTCAGTATCTATATTGCTCCCGTTCAACCAATCTCTGATATATCTTACAGAAATAAGGGGTGCATCTTTTTTCTTAGCAACGCTTAATTCAACTTTATCAGCCTTTACGGATAAATCTGCAACTTCACCTTTTACATTTTCAACAGTAACTCCAAATTCATTCACTTTCTGTGATACGTTAGAGACATCTCCTTGAAGATTAGTAACAGTTCCTCTGATTTCTTCGGCTGTTTGATTAAATATAGATTCAATACTATCTACTTTATCATTCGTTGCATATGTTTTTTCTACATGCTGCTTAAATCCTTCGGCTGTCTGTTCATTTTTAGCGACTCGTTCTTCAAGAGTCTTAACTGTTGATCCGTCTGCTTTTTTCTCTACCGTTGTTTTTACATCACTTACTTCGGAAGTTATTCTACCTATTTCAGTCTTTTGTTCAGCAACTTGTGATCTCAGTGTTTTGATAGTTGAGTTATCATAATTATTGATTTGTGTTGTAATATCATCCTGCCATACTTTATCTGTAATGGATTTTTCAACTGCATCTATTTTAGTTGACACACCTGAAACAGTATTTTTTATTTCTGTGATAGAGTTGTTGACCTCATCTAATGCAGTTAGTACAATTATAGTTTGTCTATCCAGTGTAGAAGTAATATTATCTTTTTTACAGATAGTACACCTGATCGCAGTAATTTCTTGTGTAGTGGGAGTGTAGACCACAGATGACTCCGCAGATTCTGAAATATATTTGCTATTATATACAGTCCCGTTTACAGTTTCTTCTATAATAAAAAGTCCTTCATATGGACTCAAATTTACACTTTTAGAATTTCTAACCCATGAATTAAATGTAATGGTGGTTGGATCCAAGCTTCCATCTAACTTTCGAGTAATTATTGAAACAGATGGTTCAATAGAATATAAATCGATATTTCCATCTCCACCATCTTTTGTCTTTGACCACGTAAAAACTTTGACAATTTCTCTTTCTTTGATTGTAAATGTAAGTAGTATCTGACCAGATACAGTTTGATCACTTCCTAAATTACTTCCTTTTGCAACGTTTAAAATTATACGACCATCTTTTTTATCGGTTGCATTTTCGTTTGATCCAAGCGTAATACCTGATGGCAATATTCCTACAGAAACACTACAAGGAGATTTTTCAAATCCAATATATCCTGCAAATGGAATCTCAATTAAAAAATTATCTATGACTTTTCCGTCTGATGTACACGGTATATTCTGGTTTTCATTTGCAATAGAAATATTTAAAGATGGTTCACCCGGTTTGCCATCAGAAACATAGGTTATTGTAATTTGTCCATAAGCTTTCATGGAAACCTCCTTTATAAAATAGGAGAGCAGCATTACACCTGCCCTCCATTAATATGTTAAATATTAATATCCGCTTCACAATTAATTACTAAGTTTTTATTTACAATTTCCCTGTCTATAAAAATTACTTTTCCTTGTTTCCATGGAGCAGAAGTATCAAGTTCTACACCGTTAGATCTTCTATAATATTTATAAGTTCCTTTTGGTAGATCATCTCCGACAGCATCTTGCCAAATTGAACCATTATGTTTCTTTAGGGTAACGGTTTTTGCAGCCTTATCAATATGATAATAAAAATCTCCAGTTTGTGCTGATTTAGGGGCAGATGTAGAGAATACTGTCGTTTTAATTGGATCAACTTCCTTTCCATTCAAATAAGCAAGCGCATATACTACTCCAAAAGAAGTTTCGTTAGTAAGCTGAGTTCCTACACTAGAAAGAACGACTAAATCAATAGGGTCATTTTTGTCTGTAACAGTCCAGTATGCTACGTACTGCTTTCCACCATAATTTGCGGTACATTTAAATGACGCTAATGATTCTACCATATCTGGAGTTACGGTTAATTTGTCCTTTGTTGCGCTTGGAATGTTTTGATAACTACCAGATGTAAATTTAGACCACTGATATGTGATACCATCTTTTACAATAGTAGAGCCGTCAGTGAGTTGTGTTTCAAGCACAACAGAATTTTTCCCGTTTATAATTACATCGCCCTGCGGTGCAAAGATTTGTAATAAAATAGAATTTGTTGCCTGAATACTCTTTGTCCACCCGAATTTTCTTTCAATAGTAACGCCTTCGGCTTTAAAACTCAAAGTAAAGTTGCCGCTTAAATCAGATGCTGATCCAAGATTATTTCCTGCCGGAATATTAATTACTAATAAACCATCTGCATTTACTGTACCAGCTGTATTAGTTCTTACTGTGACTCCTGATGGGAGACTGCCTGGAACACACGTTACGGCGACACGCTTAATCCCTTTATATGCATAAAACGGAATATGAATTTCTTTTTGAACTTTAACAGTACCATTTGAATTACATGGGATAACCTCTGCATCATTACTCATACCAATGGAAATACCACCGTCACCATCATGTCCATTTTGACCATCACCGCCATCTCTAGTAATAACCACTGTTTGTGAATCCAATAATACTGTTGTTCCTCCAGAGGCATATAATTCACATTTAATGGCTCGAATTGATGTATTTGATGGTGTGTATGATTTACTAATCTCATCGACAGATGATGTGTATTTTACTGTTGCAAAATCTAAACCATCATTGGATTCGTAAATTTTAAAACGTCCACTGTAAGTAGTAGATGTTGTTGCTGCTCCTATCTGTTTAGATGCAGAAAAAGTTACATTTGATGGTGAAAAGGCATTTGTCTTGCTTAAATTCATAGACAAAGCTGACGCTTTTAATGAATAGATTACAGCATCACTTCCGTCCATACCTGCCTTCTGTTTGATAAGGGTAAATCTCTTCTTTAAAGTAGTGCTTAATTTTGTACAAGTGAATTCAACGTGACCAACATCAATATTGTTTTCCATTTTAGTTACTGTATATTTATGTCCTTCTAATTTACCAGTAACTCCTTCGCTAGGAACGGCGTCAATTGACCATTCAGAGGTCACATCCGTGCCTCCTTCAGAAACGCTAATTTCTGTTTCGGCTCCATTATAACCACCTTCGCCAATCACACCTTTAGAATTACATGGCAAAGTATGACTATCATTACTTAAAACAACGGCAACTGTGCTATTACCCGCTGCACCATCTCTAATTTTGGTGATTGTATGTAAATCATAAACGGAAGAATCGTTCGTTACTAATTTAATAACAGCAACATCATTGTTAAATAAAATTGATTCACTGGCTTTGATTTTAATAGTTGAACCATTAATGCTTGGATTATTTGTTGTTGGTATAGCAACAAACTCTCCAGTAGCACTTTTATATTGCCATTGCGTAACACTCACATTTGTTAATGATGCAGTTAATGCAATAGTGTCTGATCCAACAAGAGATTGACTTGTATTGTATAAAAATACTGATTCACCAAGAATAGAACAATATTTAGCCTCTGTTGCTTGTTTAGATAACGAGAATGACATTTGAGCCTGTGTTTCTAAAGTTGCGTTTGTATTTGGAACGGTATATTGAATATTGGCAATATAAGTTAAAAGCCCGCTTGAAATACTTCCTAAAAAATTTTGAGATACTTTTAATACTCCGTCTGAAACAATTTCTCCAGAGCCTAAATTTGCCGCCGGAGATGAACCTTCTTGTCGTTTCCAAGTCACTGTAAGACCTGTTTTCGGAAGCTGAAGTTGTTCATCGTTAAAATATATAATTGGTGTTAAAACCAAATTGTTTTTACTCCAATCTGGTGTATAAGTTGTTGTTTCGCTATTTGGATCTTCAATTACTGTCTGAGGCTGATTGCTTGTAAGATATACACTTAAACGACCGACGTCAGTGACATCCGTAATTGTGATAGATCCAAATACTTTTGCTTTTGCCATATATATGTATCCTCCTTAAAATGTAGCTTCTGTAATAAGCTTTCCGTCATCATTAAAAAAGGAACAAGTAAAACTTGCTCCGCCCAGTACATCGTCTGATGTAATATGTAAATTTTTTATTCCATTTGTATGTGCTGCATTCCAATAGTGATCTCCATCAGAATCAGCTGATTGCCTTGTCCAAATAAAATGTGTTTCATCATACATATCTGTGATGTCACTTTGACCAAGATAAAGTGACGGTGTAAGAGTAGTGTTGATCATTCCTGGTCTAAAAATGGTTCCGTTAGATGAAAAAATATTCATTGTATAAGGTGTAGAAGTTTTAATTCCATCAATTTGTGTTTGCATATCCGACATGCTATTTTCAATTGTTGTAAAAGAGGCATTAATACCTTGTCCGTTTACAATTACATCTGATACATGTATCTTCCCATCCGCATCCTGTTCTACTGCCTGAAACGATAATTTTTCTTTGGAAATAGTATTATTCGCAATCATATCGTTTTTAATAAGTCCATCGCTAATCGCAGAATCTTTAATTCCAGTAGAATCAATAAGAACTCCCTTTCCGGTTTCATCATATAAACAGAAAGTGAAATTATTATTTGTATCTCTACCTATTTGAATACGCACTACACCATTTTGATCTTTAAATTGCATTGTATTTCCTGCAATAGTCATTCCACCATCTTCAGATTCAATATTAAATTTATCTGCATTAATCGTTCCGGCTTTTAGCATTGATACTGTGATTTGTGACGCGATCAACTGACGAATTACTGCTTCGTCAATAATTACATTGTCTGCTGTCAATTTGATAATATGACCAAGTTCTGCGGATACATTGCCTGCCAACAAGTCATCAATATTACCAACTTTGGCTTGAAGTTTTTTAAAATCTCCAGACTCCGCAACAATTTTTCCAACAGAAATTAATTCCGCCTGTAAATATTGAAAGAAACCATTTTCGGCATGAATATCAATACATTTAATCATTTCAGCTTCAAGAGTACCTGGTGTGATATAGTTACCGCCTGTACCCCCGATGATGCTTCCTCCGGATCCGTTTACAATATTTTGAACTTTATTATTAAAAGCAGAAGATTGAAGTAATTTATTTAAAATTTCATATATATTATCATCTGATAGTTGAAGATTACCGGAAACATTATTTCGTGAACTCTCTCCGCCAAGATTAGAACTTGACCCAAGGATTTGCATAAAGTCATCTCTATTTGAAGTGGATTTAATCATATTTGAAAATGAAAGAGAAAAATTATTATCAAAGAGAAATGGATTATAGGAAATAGACATGACTCGTAATTTAACATAATAATCATCTCTTAATCCAAGCCAAATGAAGCTTCCATAATCAAGAGTTTCTGCATGTAATTCCATACCGCTTGCGGAAATAAGATTGTCTAAAGATGTCGAATAAATTGTTTGTGGAATGGAATATGTCTGTAATTCTTCAAGTGCCACACGACATAATTCACTTTGCGTTGTTACAATATCCGTCAACGAATCTTGATTGGTTGTGAAAATATTTTCATTTGTATAAGGGGTTTGTTTTATGATGTGATATAGTTCTGATAGTTCTTCTTTTGAGAAGCCACCTAATGTGTCATCTGACCATGTTTCAAGTGACATTTTCTGCGATAACGCAGTCCTTTTTTTAGAAATTTCTTTTTGTTTTTCTTCTTCTTTTTTTACTTCATCTCTTCGTGCTTTGAGAGCGGCAGCACAGGAATCTTTGTTGTTCTCGTCCATTTGATAAGCATTTTTTTCATAAATATTATGTTTATCTTTGAATCCATCTTCTGTCAACGCAGGATATTTTTCGGGATCTTGTTTTGATAATTCCTGATAACGTTCCCATGTTAAATCATAATGACTTTTAGCAAGTAATTTAGCTTGGTCTTGATAGGATTTTAATTTTATCTCCAACTCATTGATTCCATAGTATTTCCAATTCGTAAGATATTCTTCGATAAAATCTTTTTCACCTTCAGATGTTGGCAATTTTCTGTTGTCTATTTCTATCTGAATGTTTGGGAGAATTGTGTCAACGATTTGATGGTAGATATTTGCGTCCGGAGATGCATTAAGAGCATTTATATCAAAATTTCCTTCTTCATCAACGTAGAGTTTTTCATATCCTAATTTCTGTGCTTCGTAGTCTTTTTTCAAAGTAAGCAATTCTGTATCTGAAAGTTTATCCCATTTATCTGGGTCGCAATCACCAGTTGGTATACGAATGTACAATTCAGAAATTTTATCTTGTTGAATATTCCATTCTTTAGATAGAGCGGTATAATCAATTCGTGCCTGTACACAAAATGTTTCCCATCTCTTATATTTTTCAATTGTGGGATCGCTTAAAAATTTATTGTTCAACCAAAATCTATCCAGGTAAAATAAATAGTTACTTCCGCCGTTACACTGCTCAATTCCTAAGTCATTTGCACCGGAAACGCGAACTTTTGTAAAGATGTTTTCTTCATCTATTGTGACTTCATTTGAGTTTTCCACATTGCGAAATCCAATCGTGATGTTCGTATTTTTACCAAAATTTTCAACACGATAGAAATTAACAATAAGATTTTCATAATCAAATTCTACGATGCAATTAAAAAATTTCTCAAATTCTTGAGTGAGAAAACTGTACACATCTGAATAGTCAAGATCAAATTTTCCTATTTCATCTTTTAGATAAATAGATTTCGTAATAACTTCACCATTTTCAATTGTCTTGTATTCTTTAGGAATATTATCGACATAACCAACTTTCCAACCGGGAACTTTTTCAACTAGAATATTAACTAAACTTAGCTGGTGATTTTTTTCATTGTAAAACTTTATTTGTTCTTTTGCGAATTCAACACCTTCAATTTCTTCTGCGTTGCCGTCTACCAACATTTCAAGTGAGTCAGTTGTACCGCAATTTACTTTCCAACCATCAAGAGGAATCTGTGCATATTCGCTTTGAACAGATTGAGCAGTGACTGTTTTGTATTCTTTTGTACCTGTTCCATGAGTTGTCGGGCTATCCATAATAAACCATCCAATTCCGGTTACATATAATTTCATAAATTTCGACAGCCAATTATATGCATTTGATTCTACAAGTTGTCCAGTATAAGTTTCAACATACTGATTTACATCAAAAGATATTGTTGAAACATCATTACATTTTCCCTCGAAGTTCCCGGAAGAATAGTCGATACCATTTAGAGCACATAAAATGATTCTGCTAGGTGTAGCGAGATAAACAATAGTCTGTTCACGATTGCCATATGTATCATATTTAAATTGCAATTAAATCAATGCTCCTTTCCGTGATTCAAGATATGTAATATCCAATGTCATATTTCCATAAACTCGAAACGTATTATGTCCATGCAGCAATCGAATCCAATAAATATTGTCTTCATGTTCTATACCTACTCGCTCAAATACAACTGGTCTATTTAATTCATCATATAATGAAAGATTTCCACAATCTAATTTCAAATCTAAATCACGCTGTACTTTACAATAGAAAAATCCGCCTTGAAAAATATAATACTGACCATTTTCTATATAATAAGCACCATACTTATTTTTGACTCCAAAGGCATCTGTTAAATAGAATAAGATTGCTGTATCATTGCATATAGACATAACCTGTTTGTCTTTCCCGTATACATAGTCTAAAGAACAGCGATTATTTTTTGCATAATTTTCAATTTTTGTTTTTAATAATTCTAGGGTTAATTTATTAGAAGATTGAAGTGATATGTTTCCTGTTT
>OAWO01000356.1_pt1 | contig 20876 bp, 18 predicted proteins | sample 1495421 | NCBI WGS metagenome assembly OAWO01 (sample SAMEA2580162, study PRJEB22360) | human gut metagenome | biome: human gut; feature: human-associated habitat; material: faeces | place: Denmark | collected 2008/2010
TATGTTTGTCTTTTTTCTAGTCGATTGGCTCTATATTCGAGTTTCTACTTTATCTGAAGGTTGGCTTTGGCTACAGCTCTTGAGCTACGTTTATCCTGTGTTGGCCTTTTATCTTGTCTGGCAATTCACGGTTTTCTTTTTTGCTAGCTGGACATATGGACGTCGTTTCCGTAAAAAGTCTTCAAAATATCACGTGGTTCTAGGCTCTGGACTGATTAATGGCCAGTTTGTTAGCCCCCTTTTAGCTAACCGTATCCGTGCAGGAATAAAGGCTGCAAATGATAAAACTATAATGGTTTTCTCTGGGGGACAAGGTAGTGATGAACAACTTGCGGAAGCACTAGCGATGCAAAAATACGCTGTCGAAGAACTGGGCTTTCCCAAAGAACGAACCTTGGTTGAAGATCAATCAAAAACAACTTTTGAAAATTTAAAATTTTCATCTCAGTTGATTGAAAAAATTGAACAGAAAGCCGATGAAGAATTTCTCTTTTTCTCTTCGGACTATCACGTTTTCCGAGCGGCTCTCTTTGCTGCTCAACAAGGATTAAATGCGCAAGGAGGGATTGGAGGAAAAACACCTTTGTACTTCCGTCTTCCAGCATTTATTCGTGAGTTTATCGCAGTGATGAACAGTCAAAGACGTAAACATATTTTTTGGGTTGGCTTAATCACAGGTGTATTCATAGCATTTGCTCTTTTTATTCTTTTTATGGATCACTTTGTACTTAACCGTTAAGATATAAAGACTCGGATTTTCCGAGTTTTTTTGTTTGCCTTGTGACTTTTAGAGCTATTCTTCGTACTATTTGATATGTTAATAGCTTTGGATAAAGACGGAAAAACAATTAATCTCCTTGACAATTCTTCAATTAGTGGCCCTTTTTATTGCCCAGCCTGTAAGTCGCCCCTTCGTTTAAAAAAAGGGAAGATAAAAATTCCTCACTTTGCTCACATATCCGTAAAAAATTGTGACTCTTGGAGCGAAAATGAATCTGCACAACACTTGGGCTTAAAACTCAGTTTGTATCAATGGTTTAAGAAAAAAGAGAAAGTTGAGTTGGAAAAGTATGTGCCAGAAATTAAGCAAACGGCTGATTTGTTAGTAAATGATAAACTTGCTATTGAAATACAGTGTTCGCCGCTTTCTTTGCAACGTTTAGAAGAGAGAACGGTAAGTTACAAAGAAAAAGGATATTATGTCCTTTGGCTTCAAGGAAGGGACTTATGGCTTAAGAATAACCTATCATCTTTGCAGAAAAATTTGCTCTATTATTCAGCAGTGAGAGGTTTTTATTTTTGGGAATTAGACTGGAACAGAAAAAAACTACGGTTGAAATCATTGGTTTATCAAGATTTGAAAGGACGACCGATTTATCTTACTGAAGAGTTTGACTTCTTTCAAGAGAATCTCTTAGAGCTCTTACGCCAACCCTTTCGAGAAGGAGAAGATCTTAGTTTAGATGCTCCAAAACAGGAAGAGTTACAGTTGTTTGTTCAGAAACAACTGTATTATCAAGTGCCAAAATGGCTTAAAATGCAAGAAAAATATTATGAACAAGGAAAAAATTTGCTAGACCTCAATTGGAATAAGAGCTACTGGAGTCCTCCAGGCTTAAACTTATTGACCTTTGACTTTTCCGATGATACGCCAGAAAGCTTTTTTCAAGTAGATACTCCCTTGGAAAAATATTATCACAGCTTCTATGAAAGTTTTCAGTTACAAGAACACGAAAAACTGCATACACCAAGCTTCTATGCTATAATTAAAGATAAAAATAAAGTGAAAAACGGAGAATGGAATGGCAAAAAAACGTGATGAAATAGCTGAAAACTTAACTTGGGATTTGTCAACTGTGTTTGAAAACGATGCCGCCTGGGAACTAGAACTTAAAAGAGTTTCGGAAAGATTAGGGACGGTAAAGCACTACGAAGGACATCTTCTAGATAGCGCTCAAAGCTTATTAGAAATCACGGAAATTGAGCTGGAAATCTCGCGTGCTGTGGAGAAGGTTTATGTCTATGCCTCAATGAAACATGACCAAGATACGCAAGTGAGTCGTTACCAAGAATACGAAGCCAAAGCCACAAATTTATATGCCAAGCTTGGAGAAACCTTTGCTTTTTACGAGCCGGAATTCTTAGCTTTAACGCCAGAACGTTATGCAAGCTTTAGAAGAGAAGAACCCAAACTGGAGCAATATTCTCATATGTTTGACCGCCTTTTTGCTAAAAAGGAGCATATCTTAAGTCCAAAAGAGGAAAAACTCTTAGCCAGTGCTAGTGAGATTTTTGGTGCAGCCGCCGAAACTTTCGAAATTTTTGACAATGCTGATATTGAGCTTCCGATGATTAAAGATGAAAAAGGGCAGGAAGTACAGCTGACACACGGTAATTATATCTCGCTCATGGAAAGTAAGGAACGTCAGGTGCGAAAGGCAGCTTATCAAGCCCTTTATAGCAACTATGAACAGTATCAGCACACTTATGCTAAAACGCTACAAACAAATGTAAAAGTCCATAATTTTAAGGCGAAGATGCGTGGCTACCATTCAGCCCGTCAAGCAGCTTTATCAAGTAATTTTATTCCGGAAGAAGTTTACGATAAGCTTTTGGAGTCGGTTAATAAATATTTGCATCTTTTACATCGTTATATTAAATTGCGTGAGCAAATTTTAGGGTTAGAGAACGATTTAAAGATGTATGATGTCTATACACCCTTATCGGACTTGGATTATAAGTTTAACTACTCCGAGGCAGTGGAGAAAGCGGAAGAAGTTCTTCAAATTTTTGGACCTGAATATGCGAACCATGTTAAAAAAGCCTTTGAAGAGCGGTGGATTGATGTAGCTGAAAATAGCGGTAAACGTTCGGGTGCTTATTCAGGGGGATGCTATGATACAAATGCTTTTATGCTGTTAAACTGGCAAGAAACTTTGGATGATTTGTTCACCTTAGTACATGAAATGGGCCACAGTATGCATTCCACATTTACACGAGAAAATCAACCTTATGTTTATGGGGACTATCCAATCTTTCTTGCAGAAATTGCTTCAACAACCAATGAGAATATCTTGACTGAAAGTTTACTTGCGGAGTCGACAGATGAAAAAGTGCGATTTGCTATTTTATACCACTGGCTTGATGGTTTCCGTGGCACTGTTTTCCGTCAAAGCCAATTTGCTGAATTTGAACATGAGATTCATAAAGCTGATCAAGAAGGAAAAGTTCTGACTAGCGAATTCATGAACCAGCTTTATGCGGGGCTGAATGAAAAATACTACGGTTTAGCTGCTCAGGAAAATCCTGAAATTCAATATGAGTGGGCTCGCATTCCGCACTTCTATTATAATTTTTATGTCTTCCAATACGCAACAGGCTTTGCCGCAGCAACTTATCTTGCTGAGGCTATCGTTAATGGTGGCCCAGATGCGCGTGAAAAATACCTCGCTTATCTCAAAGCAGGATCAAGTGATTATCCACTGGCTGTGATTGCTCAAGCAGGTGTGGATATGGAAGAAACAACATATTTAGAATCAGCATTTGCTGTTTTTGAAAAACGTTTAATTGAGCTAGAAAAATTAGTCGAAAAAGGAGCCCATTTATAATGGTTTTAACATACAAGAGAACAAGTAATCCGATGATGAATCGTCCCGTAGTCAAGGAGGAAATTGTTGACTTCATGCGCGAGCGTCAAACGCAAATTACTGGTCCACTAAAGAATGTTGAGACCTTTGCTCATGAGAACAATATCCCGATTATACCTCATGAAACAGTAGTGTATTTCCAAATGCTTTTGGATTTAATGAAGCCCCAAAGAGTTTTGGAGATAGGAACTGCTATTGGTTTTTCTGCACTTATGATGGCAGAAGCAGCACCAGATGCTGAAATAATTACTATCGATCGTAACCCAGAAATGATTGCCTTGGCTAAGGAAAATCTAGCTACCTATGATTCAAGAAAACAGATCACTCTCTTAGAAGGTGATGCTGCCGATCTTTTGGCAGATTTGCAAGGGGAATTTGATTTTATCTTCATGGATTCAGCGAAATCAAAATATGTAGAATTTCTGCCTCGTGCCATGGAGTTGCTTTCGGAAAATGGTGTGATTATCATGGATGATATTTTCCAAGGCGGAGAAATACTTATTCCAATTATGGAAATTAAACGGACGCAGCGTGCACTTGAACGTGGGCTTCGTCGTCTCTTTGATGAAGTTTTAGACAACCCTAAATACCGCGCAAGTATGGTTCCTTTAGGAGATGGAATATTAATGATTAAGAAAGTTTGACATTGTAAATCAGTTTAGGTTTATTTAATGTTTTGTGTTATAATATTGTTACAAGAAACAAATGTATCAAGGGAATATACCCAACAAGGAGAAAACTTTGAAATTTAAAAAATTGAACATCTTACTCGCAACAGCTGTTGCGGCTTTAGGACTTGTCACACTTTCAGCTTGTGGAAATAATAACTCTACTGGAGCTAATATTATCACAATGAAGGGTGACACAATCAATGTAGAAGATTTCTACAGTGAAGCTAAAACTTTTCCAAATATGCCTGCCACATCTCTTTTACAAAATTTGACAATGTCGAAAATGTTTGAAAAAGATTTTGGCGATAAGGTTTCAGATAAAGATGTTCAAGCGAAGTTTGACGATACTAAAAAACAAATGGGCGAACAGTTTGCTGCAGCTTTGCTACAACAAGGATTTACTGAAAAAAGTTATAAATCTTACGTTCGTCTTCAACTCTTGCAAGAATATGCCATTGAGAAAAAAATCTCAGACACACAATTTACAGATGCTAACTTGAAGGCAGCTTGGGCAGATTTCCATCCAGAAGTTGAAGCGATTGTTGTTCCAGAAACAACTAAAGATGCAGCAACTAAGGCAGTAAAATCTGCGAAATCAGATGCAGCTAAGTTTGAGAAAGACAATGCAAGCAACAAGCAAAAATTTGATTCAACAAGTACTACAATTCCAAAAGAAGTTCAAACTGCAGCCTTCAAATTGAAAAATGGTGAAGTTTCTGATGTTATCGAATCAGCAAATGCCTCAACTGGTGCAACAAGCTACTATGTTGTGAAAATGATTAAAACTTCAGATAAAGGTTCAGATATGAACAAGTATAAAGATAAACTTAAAGATGTAATCAAGGCAGAAAAAATGGCAGATACAACTTATGTTGCTGGTGTGATTGGTGAATACCTTAAAGCACATAATGTCACTGTGAAAGAAGAAGCCTTCTCAACAATCTTCTCACAATTTACATCAAGTTCATCATCAAAATAAATGAATGAAATGACTTTACAGAGAGTCGACATGTGGTGAAAGTCGATAAGTCAACGTGCTGAAAACCTCAAGGTTTTCAAATAGCAGGGAAACTGCTTTACCAAGCAAAAAGAGACGATGGATTCATCGTGAATGAGGGTGGTACCGCGTGAGTGACGCCCCTCGTTTACGATGAATTTTTTGTTTTTATATTGTGTTTTTATTCACAAATCGAAAGTAAATGAAAATTATTTTATTAGGAGAATAGCTATGAAAAAAATGACTTCAACAGAAGTACGTCAAATGTTCCTTGATTTCTTCAAATCAAAAGGGCATTCTATTGAACCTTCACAATCTTTAGTACCAGTGAACGACCCAACTTTACTCTGGATCAACTCTGGTGTTGCGACATTGAAACAATATTTTGACGGTTCAGTTGTGCCAGAAAATCCACGTATTACAAATGCGCAAAAATCGATTCGTACAAATGATATTGAGAACGTAGGTAAAACAGCGCGTCACCATACAATGTTTGAAATGCTGGGGAATTTCTCAATTGGTGATTATTTCCGTGAAGAAGCTCTAGCTTATGCTTGGGAGATGCTTACAAGTAGTGAATATTTTGATTTTCCAGCAGAAAAACTTTACATTACTTACTACCCTGATGATAAAGATACATTTAACCGTTGGGTGGAGCTCGGTGTTGATGCAAGTCATTTAGTTCCAATCGAAGACAACTTCTGGGAAATTGGTGCAGGACCTTCAGGACCAGATACAGAAATTTTCTTTGATCGTGGTGAAGCTTACGATCCTGAAAACATTGGTTTGAAACTCTTGGCTGAAGATATCGAGAACGACCGTTACATCGAGATCTACAATATCGTTTTGTCACAATTTAATGCTGATCCAGCTATTCCACGTAGCGAATATAAAGAGTTGCCACAGAAAAATATTGATACGGGAATGGGACTTGAACGTATGGTTTGTATCATCCAAGGTGGTAAAACAAACTTTGATACGGATCTTTTCCTCCCTATCATTCGTGAAATTGAACGTATTTCTGGTAAAACTTACGATCCAGATAGCGACAACATGAGTTTTAAAGTTATTGCGGATCATATCCGTGCACTTAGCTTTGCTATCGGTGACGGTGCTTTGCCAGGAAATGAAGGACGTGGCTATGTTCTTCGCCGTCTTCTTCGTCGTGCTGTTATGCACGGTAAAAAATTAGGCATTGAAGGTAAATTCTTGGCTCAATTTGTTCCCGTTGTTGGTAAAATCATGGAGTCATACTACCCAGAAGTTCTTGAAAAACAAGATTTTATCATGCAAATTATTGACCGTGAAGAAGAAGCTTTTGGGCGTACAATTGATGGTGGAAGCAAACTCTTAGATGAATTGCTTGCCAAACTTAAAGAAGAAGGCAAGACAATGCTTGAAGGGCAAGATATCTTCCGCCTTTACGATACTTATGGTTTCCCAGTAGAGTTAACTGAAGAATTAGCTGAAGATGCTGGTTTCAAGATTGACCATGAAGGTTTTAAAGCAGCGATGAAAGAGCAACAAGATCGTGCACGTGCTGCTGTCGTTAAAGGTGGTTCAATGGGCGCACAAAACGAAACACTTCAATCTATTAAAGAAGAATCTGAATTCCTTTATGATGTTGAAAAATATGATGGCAAACTTCTTGTGGCAGTTAAAGATGATGAAAAAGTGGATACTGTAAGCGGTGAAGCGCAACTTATTTTCGATAAAACACCATTCTACGCAGAAATGGGTGGACAAGTTTCTGACCACGGTGTGATTAAAAATGCTGCAGGCAAAGTTGTTGCAGAAGTTAAAGATGTTCAACATGCACCAAATGGTCAAAATCTCCATATGGTTGACATTCTCTCTACTCTTGTAGTCGGTGAAACTTACACACTTGAAATTGATGCAGAACGCCGTCATGGTATCATTAAAAATCACACAGCAACTCACTTGCTCCATGCAGCATTGCACAATATTGTAGGTGAACATGCACTTCAAGCAGGATCACTTAACGAAGTAGAGTTCCTTCGCTTTGACTTTACACACTTTGCTCCTGTAAGCAAGGAAGAATTGGCTGATATCGAACGTCAAGTTAACGAAGTGATTTGGCAATCATTAGCTGTGGAAACGGTAGAAACTGATATTGAAACTGCTAAAGAAATGGGCGCAATGGCTCTCTTTGGCGAAAAATATGGTAAAAATGTTCGTGTCGTTAAAATTGGTGATTACTCTGTCGAACTTTGTGGTGGTACACATACAGCAACAACAAGTGAAATTGGTCTCTTCAAGATTATCAAAGAAGAAGGTATCGGATCAGGCGTTCGCCGTATTGTTGCCGTAACAGGCCAAAAAGCTTATGAAGTATTTAAAGATGCTGAAAATACGCTCAATGAAGTCGCAGCAGTTGTGAAAGCACCACAAGCTGCTCAAGTCGTGTCAAAAGTAACAGCTATGCAAGAAGAACTTAAAGCGGCTCAAAAAGAAAATGACGCATTAGCAGGTAAATTAGCTGCAAGTCAATCTGATGAAGTCTTTAAAAATGTTCTCAAAGCAGCAGGTACAAGTTATATTGCTAGTGAAGTTGCAGTACCAGATGTAAATGGTCTACGTAATCTTGCAGACATCTGGAAACAAAAAGAGTTGTCCGATGTTCTTGTCCTTGTTGCGAAGATTGGTGAAAAAGTGAGCCTGTTAGTGGCAAGTAAAACAGCTGATGTTAAAGCTGGAAACTTGATTAAAGAGCTTGCACCTTACATTGACGGCCGTGGAGGGGGTAAACCTGATATGGCTATGGCTGGTGGATCGAAAGCCGCTGGAATTCCAGAACTTATCGAAAATGTAGGTTCCAAACTTTCTTAATAATAAAATAAAAAAACTTTTAGTAGCTGATTAAGTCTAACTGGAAGTTTTTTTATATAGAGGTACATCTCAATATTACTATTTCGAAGAAATAAAAAAATGTAATGTGAAAAAGTGATCTGTATAGGAACTTTTTGATAAATTTAGTTTCCATTTTTCATTATCATCATGTTCTATTACATGAATGAGATGTTTTAAACATCCCGTCTAAATGCCTGATTATAAGGAGAAACGAGCTGTATTTATAGTTGATAGTTTTTATTTGCTCCTGTATTTTGTAATAAAAAATGTGCTATACTGGATGCAAGAGTAAGGAATACGGTAGAGGGAGAGAAAAAGATGCTTGAAGATAATAAGCTTAATGCGCTCAATGATTTGGAAAGTAAAATTTTTGAGGAAGTTGTTAAAGCACCAGAAATTATCATGAACATGACCATTCGTGAATTTGCTTCGACTGTCCATGCTTCGCCTACGACAATTGTACGTATGACACATAAGTTAGGTTTTTCAGGCTGGAATGAACTCAAGACTTATTTGCAAAAACAAAAACACCAAATTTCGCTGAAAACAGAAGATCCAAAGTATGATAATCTTCTTGCCTTCGAGCTCTTTACTAAACGTTTATTGAGTCCTGAATATACTGCCCTTATTGATGAGGCTGCAAAGCTCCTAGAAGAAACCGAGTATACGGTTTTTATGGGTGTTGGAACTTCAGGTGCCTTAGCGGATTATGGCACAAAATATTTTAATAATGCCGGATTACCTGCTTTTGAAGTCATTGATCCTTATCAACCACTAATGACAAATAATGCCAAAACAATGACAGTTGTAGCACTCTCTATTTCTGGGAAGACCAACTTTATTATTGCTCAGATTGTTGCCTATAAAAGAGATGGCGTTAAGGTTATTGCAATCACTAATGAAGTAAATAACACAATGGCTAATATGGCCGATATTTCTATCCCCTATAATGTGGCACATGAGGGTTCAAAGGTACACGCATTGGGGAATTTAACGACACAACTTCCTGTGATGGCTATTTTAGAACAATTAGCGCATAAGACACAGGAAATACGCCAAAATAAGAAAAATAAACTGATTGATGACACATTTAAAAGCAACTTTGTTTAAAGTTGCTTTTTATTTGTTTAATAAATCAGTTGCTTGAATAATAAAGCGGCCAGAACAGCGCCAACAAGAGGTGCAATTGCCGGAATCCAAGCATATGCCCAATCAGAAGTCCCCTTATGTTTAAGTGGTAAGAGTATATGCACAAGACGAGGACCTAAATCTCGTGCAGGATTAACGGCAAAGCCTGTTGTTGAACCTAAAGATAAGCCTAAAGACATGATAATAACGGCGATAAAACCAGTACTTACTCCTGAAGGAAGTTCGCTTTGTCCCACAGCTAATACAGCCAGAACAAGAAGTGCTGTCCCCTATCATTTTTATATCCTTAAAATTTTCTAGAAAGTTCAAAAGGCATCGGCTATGCTCGATGAGAAAGATGCCTTTTTATAACAGTGAGATTGATTCGATAAAGGTAAAGATTCCTTCATCATAAGTAAAATGAAGGCAAGCCAAGTTACCGAGTGGCACAGGAGGTTGACTCTCAAAGTTAAAAACCTTCTCCTGAGTAAAAAAATGCATTGCTGCACCGTGAGAAAGGGCGAAAACCTTATCGTGCTTGTTTAAACATTCTGATAAACTTTGGTACATCCGCTCAGAGACCTGATGACTGCTTTCACCACCAAAATTTTTGAAGTATGTCGTTTTATCTATAGGTTCCAAGTAATCACTATGCCCCTCATAGGCTCCAAAATTCATTTCTTTAAGACCTTTCAGGCGGCTATATTCTTGATTGGGAAATAACAATTCTAGAGTGTCAGAAGCCCGCTCTTGTGTGGAAGAGTAGAAGGCATCAAAGCAAAGTCGTTTTGCTCGAAGTCGTTCTCCTGCCTTAAGCGTATCATCGATTCCTTTTGGTGTCAGTGGCGAATCACTCCAACCTTGCGTGCGCCCTTGCATATTAAATAGAGTTTGAGCGTGGCGCATTAAATACAATTCTTTCATTAAGAGCTCTCCAGTTTTTTATTTGTGCATTTATTATACCTTTTTCAAAAAATGGAAACAAACGCTCTCAGGTACTCTTTCGTATTATTAAGGAATTGGTTGGAACAGCGTGATATGTATATTTAAGAGAAGTTAACAAAATAATATGGGTTGTTTTTTAGCCTTTTGTTTCGAGAAATAGGAACAGACTTTCCATATTTCCGACAGATTGCTCTGATAATTTTTGCTATAATGAAAATATTGATAACGCATACATTCCGATGATGTATCTACAATAATCTAAATTATACAAAGGAGCATATAATGCCATTATCTAAAGATTTTCTCTGGGGCGGTGCAACAGCTGCCAACCAATATGAAGGCGGCTGGGATCAAGGTGGTCGCGGACTTGCCAATGTGGATTTGGCCCCACATGGCTCACGCCGTGAAGCTATTATTTTAGGACTTGAAAAGCATTTGCAGCCAGAAGAAGGACTTTTCTATCCTGGACATGAAGCTATTGATTTTTACAATCACTGGCAAGAAGATATTGCCTTGTTTGCTCAAATGGGATTTAAAACTTTCCGTATGTCTATTGCTTGGTCGCGGATTTTCCCAAAAGGTGATGAAACTCAACCTAACGAAGAAGGCTTAATGTTTTATGAAAAGGTCTTTAAAGAGCTACGTAAGTATGATATCGAGCCTTTAGTGACCATTACGCATTTTGACATTCCAATGCACTTGGTAACAGAATATGGGGGCTGGCGTAATCGTAAGTTGGTTGGTTTTTATGAAAACTTAGTCACTGTCCTCTTTACACGCTACAAAGGTCTGGTCAAATATTGGCTTACCTTTAATGAAATCAATGTGCTCTTGCACGCTCCGTTTATGGGTGCAGGTGTTTATATTGAAGAAGGAGAGAATCGTGACCAAGTCCTCTTTACTGCAGCACACCATGAACTTGTTGCCTCAGCCTTGGCGACAAAAATTGGCCACCAAATAGATCCGGAAAATAAGATTGGCTGTATGGTAGCTGCTGGAGATTACTATCCTTGGGATTCAAAACCAGAAAATGTTCGTGAAGCGCTCGATAAAAACCGTGAGAATCTTTTCTTGATTGATGTACAAGCACGTGGCAAATATCCAAATTATTTCTTGAAACAGCTGGAACGTGAGGGCCTTACTTTGCCTATTCTTGAAGGTGATGAGGAACTTCTTGCTCAGAATACTGTTGATTTTGTATCCTTCTCTTACTATTCAAGCCGCGTTGCGAAAGTTCAGGAAGAAGGGGATGAAGAAACATCAGGTAATATCTTCGCCTCAGTTAAAAACCCTTATCTCAAAGCATCTGAATGGGGCTGGCAGATTGATCCTGTGGGGCTACGCACAACCATGAATACACTTTACGATCGCTACCAAAAACCACTTTTCATTGTTGAAAATGGTTTAGGAGCTATAGATAAACCAGATGAAACAGGTTATGTAGCAGATGATTATCGTATCGCTTATATGGCTGAACATATTTCAGAAATGATTAAAGCAGTCGAGTTGGACGGAATCGAGCTTCTGGGCTATACTTCATGGGGCTGTATTGACTTGGTATCTGCTGGAACAGGCGAGATGTCTAAACGTTATGGTTTTATCTATGTTGATCGTGATGACCAGGGAAATGGAACCCTAAAACGTACACCGAAGAAATCATTTGACTGGTATAAAAAAGTGATTGCTTCAAATGGGCAAGATTTAAGCAATAACTAATCGAAAAATTTGAAGCTAAACTTTTGAAAGAAAAGCAACATCCCTACTTTTTTGCTATAATAAAATTATGGTAAAAAATACAGTAGATAAGCCCCTGGCCCAAAATAAAAAGGCCCGGCATGATTATGAAATTTTTGAAACGTTTGAGGCAGGGATTGTTCTAACAGGAACAGAAATCAAATCGGTTCGTCAGGCAAAAATTCAACTTAAAGATGGTTTTGCTCGGGTACGAGATGGTGAAGTTTGGCTTTCAAATGTTCATATTGCACCTTTCGAGCAAGGAAACATCTTTAATGTGGATGAACTGCGCACGCGTAAACTTTTACTTAAGAAAAAAGAAATCGTGAAGATTGAGAAGGAGTTGACAGGAACCGGAATTACTTTTATTCCTTTAAAAGTTTATCTGAAGAATGGTTTTGCCAAGGTTTTAATGGGACTCGCACGAGGAAAAAAACAGTACGACAAGCGTGAAACACTCAAACGTAAAGAGCAAAATCGTGATATTGCTCGTCAAATCAAGGCCTACAATCGCTAAAAAGTAAGAGACAATTGTTTCTTGCTTTTTTTTGTAGCAATAATAAAAAGTAAAACCGTTTACTTAGCGTTTACCTAGTATTTACGAAGCATTTACAATTAGAGGTTGCCAACAGTGTTAAGATAGTATTGTAAGCGAAAGAGCTTACGGAGAACATAGAAAATTATTGGAGAAAATCTCATGAATAAAAAGTTACTTTCTGGAATTATCGCTGGTGCAGCTCTGTTGACGCTTGCAGCTTGTGGAAATGGCAATTCATCGTCTAATAGCAGCTCAGGAAGCTCAACGCCAGCTTCAGGTAAAATCATCGCTGGAGGTTCAACAGCCTTGCAACCTATGGCACAACAAGCTTCAACTGAGTACACAGCTAAAAAACCAGAAGTTCAAATCACTGTACAAGGTGGTGGATCCGGTGTAGGTTTGACTCAGGTCTCAACAGGAACCTTCCAAATCGGCAACTCTGACATCTTTGCAGAAGAAAAATCAGGAATTGATGCTTCTAAATTGAACGACCATAAAGTAGCTGTCGTTGGTTTTGCTCCAATTGTAAATAAAGATATTAACATTGATAATCTCTCAACACAACAACTTAAAGATGTCTTCACAGGAAAAGTGAAGAACTGGAAGGAAGTTGGAGGTCCGGATGAAAAAATCACAGTAATTGGGCGTGCAGCAGGTTCAGGTACACGTGTGAACTTTGATAATTTAGCTCTTGGGGGCGAAAAAGAAGTAGAAGGTCCGACGCAAGATGCCTCAGGTACGGCAGTAACTATGGTCTCTCAAACACCTGGTGCAATCTCCTATGTTGCCTTTTCTTACCTTGATAAGAGTAAAGATATCAAAGCAGTCAGTATTGATAATGTAAAACCAACAGATGAAAATGTTGCAGACAATAGCTACAAAGTTTGGTCATACGAACACATGTATACTAATAAAGAAAAAGAAACAGCAGCCGAAACAGATTTTATCAAATACGTGACTGAAGATACAAAAACAATCAAGGAACTTGGCTATATCCCGGTTTCTGATATGAAAGTTGAACGTGACGCTCAAGGAAAAATCACAAATAAATAAGAAATAAGAGTGAGCAGAGTAAAGCATTAAAATTTTCTTTTCATACCTTTGGTTTTACTTTACAAAACCTTATTCTTTTAGAAAATCCTTGTTCTTAATGATGATGCAAAGAGCAAGAGTACTTGGGCCGTGTCTCAGGTGCTCTCTTTGCCGTTCCATTTACAAACTGTTTACATTGTAAGCGGTAAGCTTTTGCTTATTTATGGTTGATTTATGCTAAAATAAGGATATGAAAAAGAAAATTTTAATGGCTTTATTTGCAGCAATGAGTCTTGTGACTTTAGCGGCATGTGCGCCCAACTCAAATCAAGTCACAGTAGGTGGCTCAACGGCAATGAAACCACTGGTTGAACAAGTTTCCTTGGACTATATGAAGAAATATCCAGAAGATATTATTATGGTTCAAGGTGGAGGCTCAGGTGTTGGACTTGCACAAGTGGTCGCAGGTTCTTTCCAAATTGGTAACTCAGATATCTTTGCGGAAGAAAAATCAGGAATTGATGCTTCTAAAATTACAGGAAATAAGGTTGCAGTCGTTGGCTTTGCACCAATCGTAAACCGAAATCTGGACCTATCCAATGTCACTCAAGACCAACTTATTGATATTTTCACTGGAAAAGTAAAAAATTGGAAAGAAGTTGGCGGTCCAGATCAAGAAATTACGGTTATCGGACGGACAGCAGGTTCTGGAACACGTGTTAATTTTGATAACCTTGCCTTGAATGGTGCGCGTGAAATTGATGGCCCTACACAAGATGCTTCAGGTTCGGTTGTACAATTGGTTGGTCAAACACCAGGTGCAATCTCTTACGTTTCGTTCCCTTATATCCATAAACCAGGGATTAAACCATTGAACTTAGACGGGGTTGAACCTACAGATAAAAATGTAACAACCAACAAGTGGAAAATTTGGTCTTACGAACATATGTATACCAACAATAAAAATGAGAACTTTGTAGAAAATCGCTTTATCAGCTATGTCAAAAATGACAAAGTAACGCTGAGAAAACTCGGCTATATCCCAGTAACGGAGATGAAAATTGATCGTGATTATAAAGGTAAAGTTACACCAATTAAATAATTAGTAAGGTAGTTATGGAAAACTCAAAAATTAAAGAAAAATTACTTTCAAGTTCAAAAGATTCACGCTTGGAAAAATTTGGTAGGACATTGACATTCTTGTGTATCGCAATTATCGTTTTTGTCGTTGGACTTATTCTGGTCTTTGTCGCTCAAAAAGGTCTTTCAACTTTCTTTGTGGATGGTGTGAATCCGTTCCGTTTCCTCTTTGGAACACATTGGGAGCCTGGAGCAATCGGCCCTGACGGGAAACCTGCAGTTGGTGCTTTACCAATGTTTGCGGGCTCTTTAATCGTTACTGTGCTTTCAGCTTTGGTGGCAACTCCTTTTGCCATCGGAGCAGGAATCTATATGACAGAAATTTCGCCAAAATATGGTGCGAAAATTTTGCAACCGGTTATTGAACTTTTGGTAGGTATCCCTTCAGTTGTTTATGGATTTATCGGTTTGACTGTTGTTGTACCTATTATCCGTAATACATTTGGTGGAACAGGCCTTGGCTTGCTTGCGGGTGTGTTCGTACTCTTTGTTATGATTTTACCAACAGTTACTTCAATGACTGTCGATGCGCTTAAAGCCATCCCACCTCATTATCGTGAAGCTTCCCTTGGTTTAGGGGCAACACGTTGGCAAACCATTTGGCGTGTCTTACTGCGTGCCGCAGCACCTGGGATTTTAACTGCAGTAATCTTTGGTATGGCGCGTGCCTTTGGTGAAGCCTTGGCCATCCAAATGGTTGTTGGTAATGCCGTAACAATGCCACAAGATTTGGTTTCTCCGGCTTCAACTCTAACTTCAATTTTGACATCAGGTATTCCAAATGCGACACCAGGTATTCAATTGAATGCCCTTTGGTCACTTGGCCTCCTCCTTCTCCTTATGTCATTGGTATTTAATATTGCGATGCGTGCTATCGCTAAGAAAGGGAGCCTTAAATAATGAATGCAAAACGCACAGATAAAATTGCCACTGGCGTGCTCTATGCACTTTCAGGTATCATTGTTGCAATACTCGCTTTTCTCTTGATTTATATTTTAGTTAAAGGTTTACCTTTTGTATCTTGGGAATTCTTAACAACACCGTCAAATCCATTGACTGGCGGCGGTATTGCTATTCAACTTTTTAACTCAGTTTACTTATTAGTTGTGACTTTAATTATCTCAATTCCACTTTCATTGGGTGCGGGAATTTACCTTTCAGAATACGCCAATCAAAAACATTGGTTGACTGGTGCAGTTCGCTCAGCGATTGAGGTATTATCATCACTTCCTTCAATCGTTGTGGGTCTCTTCGGTATGTTGCTCTTCGTTATTCAGTTTGGCCTTGGTTTCTCTGTCTTGTCCGGTGCCCTCGCTCTCACAGTATTCAACCTACCTTTGATGACACGTAATGTTGAGGAATCACTCCGTGCCATTCCGACAATGCAACGTGAAGGTGGCTTGGCTCTCGGTTTATCAAAATGGGAAACAGCCACTAAAGTCATTTTACCAGCAGCAGTACCGGGGATTTTAACAGGGGTTATCTTATCTTCAGGACGTGTATTCGGTGAAGCGGCAGCTTTGATTTATACTGCGGGTCAAACCAACTTGCCAATCAACTGGGCCAACTGGAATCCTATGTCATTGACAAGCCCATTGTCACTCTTCCGTCCTGCTGAAACATTGGCCGTACATATTTGGGCTTTGAACACTGAAGGAACAATCGCAACAGCAACTCAGATTTCTGCAGGAGCTTCTGCAGTACTGATTATCTTTGTATTGCTGTTCAACCTTGGGGCACGCTTCCTCGGAAATCGCCTCCACAAGAAACTCACATCTGGAAATTAGTAAGGAATATAGAAAAATATGGCAACTTATGATTGGAACGAACATCACATTTTGACTTTCGACAAAAATATCGCTCTTTCAACAAACGATTTGCGGGTTTTCTATAATGGCACAAAAGAAGCAATTCATGGTGTCTCTATGCAATTTCCTAAAAATCAAGTGACGGCTTTAATTGGCCCTTCAGGTTCTGGTAAATCAACTTATCTCCGCGCGCTTAACCGTATGAATGATACGATTGATGGTGCACGAGTTACAGGTGAAATCATGTATGAAGGTGTCAATATCAGTGACCCTAAAGTCAATGTTTACGAAGTCCGTAAGCAAATCGGTATGGTTTTCCAAAGACCAAATCCTTTCCCAAAATCAATCTATGAAAATATCGCTTTTATCCATCGTCGTGAAGGCATAAAAGATAAGAAAAAATTAGATGAAATCGTGGAAACATCGCTTAAGCAAGCAGCTTTATGGGAGCAAGTCAAGGACAACTTGAACAAGTCAGCCTTAGCCCTTTCTGGTGGTCAAGCACAGCGTTTATGTATTGCACGTGCCCTTTCGGTTAAACCGGAAATTATCTTAATGGATGAGCCAGCTTCAGCTTTGGATCCTATCTCTACAATGCAAATTGAAGAAACAATGACCGAACTTAAGAAAGACTATACGATCATTATCGTTACGCACAACATGCAACAAGCCAGTCGTGTTTCTGACTATACAGCATTCTTCTATTCAGGCGACTTAATTGAATACGATGAGACAAGCAAAATCTTCACACAGCCAAATCTTAAAGCGACAGAAGATTATGTTTCAGGACACTTTGGATAATCGAGAGGACAATATGACAAAAGAAGCAATTTTAACAGTCAGCGACCTTTCGCTGTATTATAGTAAGAAAAAAGCGCTCAATCAAATCAATATGGAATTCTATCCTAATGAGATTACAGCACTTATTGGCCCTTCTGGATGTGGAAAATCAACGCTTTTGCGTTCAATTAACCGCATGAACGATTTAATTCCAACAGTAACAATTACGGGCGCAATTATGTATAAAGGACATAACATCTACAGTCCAAAAGTGGATACCGTAGATCTTCGTAAAGAAATCGGCATGGTTTTTCAACAACCAAATCCTTTTCCATTTTCGATTTATGAAAATGTTGTTTATGGTTTGCGTCTCAAAGGTGTAAAAGACAAAGCTTTGCTGGATGAAGTCGTTGAAAATTCACTTAAGGCTGCAAATATTTGGGATGAAGTAAAAGATATCCTTCATACTTCAGCGCTTGGGTTATCTGGCGGACAACAACAACGTGTGTGTATCGCACGTGTGCTTGCTGTCAATCCTAAAATCATCTTGCTTGATGAACCAACGTCAGCTCTAGATCCGATTTCGGCAGGGCATGTAGAAGAGACACTTTTAGAACTTAAAGAAGATTATACTTTGGCTATTGTTACGCACAGCATGCAACAGGCTTCACGTATCTCTGATCGTACTGCCTTCATGCTTAATGGTGACTTGGTTGAAATGGACAATACGAAAAAAATCTTCCTTAACCCTGAAAAACAGGAAACAGAAGATTATATTGCTGGTAAGTTTGGATAATATGGTATGATGTAAGGAGCACCTATTGCTCTGAGCTTAGTTAAGAGGAGAAAAAATGTTACGTACACAATTCGAAGAAGAACTCAATAAACTTCACAACCAATTTTATTCAATGGGAACACAAGTATCTGCACAATTGAATAAAGCAGTTCGTGCCTTTGTGAGTCATGATCGTGAGTTGGCAGAAGATGTCATTACAAGTGATGAAATGATTAACCAATTGGAAACAAAATTAGAAACAAAATCACTGGAAATGATTGCTTTACAACAACCAGTGTCAGGAGACTTACGTACGATTATCACAGTGCTTAAAGCCTCAAGTGACTTGGAACGTATGGGCGATCATGTAACTTCAATCGCTAAGGCGGCAATCAACCTTAAAGGTGAAGAGCGCATCCATGAAGTCGAAGAAGACATTTCCCTGTTAGGTGAAAAAGTGAAATCAGTGGTTGATGCTTCCTTGAATGCTTATATTCAAGGCAATGATAAACGTGCGCGTGAAATCGCAGACCAATACCAAACGGTTAAAAATATGAGCGGTGAAATCCAAGAAAAAATCTTGGAAGCAATGAAAGAAAATACAGAAACAATCACGACAGGTAAAGATTACTTGATGACTCTTGTATTCTTGGAACGCATTACCGGCTATGCGGTTAACCTTTGTGAATGGATCGTTTACTTGAAATCTGGGAATATCGTTGAGTTGTAAAATAAAAAACTTGCATTTGCAAGTTTTTTTGTTTTATTTAATAACTTCTAAACCACCCATGTATGGACGAAGAACTTCAGGGACAGTTACTGAGCCGTCTTCGTTTTGATAGTTTTCAAGGATTGCAGCAACTGTACGGCCAACAGCAAGTCCAGAACCATTTAAAGTGTGAAGCAGGTTAACTTTGTCATCTTCATCACGATAGCGGATTTGGGCGCGACGTGCTTGGAAATCTTCACAGTTTGAACAACTTGAAATTTCACGGTAAGTATTTTGGGCAGGGATCCAAACTTCCAAGTCATAAGTTTTAGCGGCAGAGAAGCCCATATCGCCTGTAGAAAGTGCGATTACACGATAAGCTAAACCGAGTTTTTGGAGAATGTTTTCGGCATTGAGAACCATTTTTTCTAGTTCATTGTAAGATTCCTCAGGGCGTGCAAATTTGACCATCTCAACTTTATGGAATTGATGCAAACGAATCAAGCCACGTGTATCACGGCCAGCTGAACCAGCTTCAGAACGGAATGAAGGAGACATTGCTGTGAAGTAGATTGGGAGTTCAGCATTATCCAAGATTTCACCACGGTAGTAGTTAGTCAAAGGTACTTCAGCAGTAGGAATGAGCACAAAACCACGATCATCATTTACTTCAAAAGTATCTTCTTTGAATTTTGGATATTGACCTGTACCGAACATAGAATCTTGATTGACCATATAAGGCGTAATCATTTCAGTATAACCTTCTTTAGCATGTTCGTCCAACATAAAGTTATACAAGGCGCGCTCTAAACGCGCACCAGCGCCTTTATAAAAGAGGAAACGAGAACCGGTAACTTTACCGCCACGTTCCCAATCAAGGATACCAAGAGACTCTCCTAAGTCCCAATGAGGTTTAGGTTCAAAGCTGAATTCAGGCGTTTGACCATGACGACGAATTTCAACATTATCATCTTCATCAGCACCTACAGGCACATCATCATGTGGCAAGTTGGGAAGCGTTGTTGTGTAAGTGGTCAACTTTTCTTCGATATCAGCAAGTTCAGCATCAATAACTTTAATATCAGCAGAAACTTGTTTCATGGCAGTGATTTTTTCAGATGCATCGCCTTTTTCACGTTTAACTAACGCGATTTCATCAGATACGGCATTACGTTCTTTTTTTAAGTTCTCAGATTGTACGATCAGTTCACGACGGCGTACATCAAGTTCATGGAGTTCTTGCAGTGTTTCTTTTTTAACACCACGTGTTTCCAATTTTGCGGCTACTCCGTCAAAGTCTGCACGGATTTTTTTGATATCAAGCATAAAATCTCCTTTTAATATAAAATAAAAAGCCCTAATTCTCCTGAAAGAAGAATTAGGGCGCTATAAGCACGGTTCCACCTAAATTTCCTATCATAAGGATAGGACTTTAGTTCCCTTATCGCGAGAAACACGTTCCTATTTTCATAGGATAAAATCAAACAAGAAGCAGAATGTTTAAAGAATCTTTACTTGTTTTCACCACCCACAAGCTCTCTTGAAAAAGATAGTCTCAAAACTGACTTCTAATGTCATTCTATCAGAAAATTTAAAACTTTGCAAGCGCCTCATAAATCATTAGTTCTTTAAATTCCTAAATGGTATTATAGAATAAAGGGGGGCCTATGTCGATCATTGGAGTAAAGATAGATAAGCAGTTTATAAAAGATTTAATTGTTCTTATTGTAGGAGTGGGTTTTTATATTTTATCGGTAAGACTTTTTGTTATTCCTAATTACTTAGCAAGTAATGGGATTGCAGGTTTTTCAGTATTTGTTGATTTTGTTTTTGGAATCAACCCAGCACTGACTTTCTTTGTAGTAAATATTCCCTTGTTTCTCTTTGGGTGGAAATTGTTGAGCCGAAAAGAGCTTTTGCTGAGTGTTCCTGGTGCAGCTGCGATGAGTTTATGGATGCTGGCTTATGAGGCGATGGGAATTAACGGTTTTCAATTTAATCAAATTATTTTCGCTGGTATTTCTGACGGTATTTTATCAGGAATAGGTGCAGGACTTGTTGTAGTATCCAACGGGACTTTTGGCGGTTCAATCCTCTTGAG
>OAWO01000373.1_pt1 | contig 19823 bp, 16 predicted proteins | sample 1495421 | NCBI WGS metagenome assembly OAWO01 (sample SAMEA2580162, study PRJEB22360) | human gut metagenome | biome: human gut; feature: human-associated habitat; material: faeces | place: Denmark | collected 2008/2010
GGTTTGAGGAGATTTCTGTCAGTAAAAAATGAGGATAATTTATGGACTCAAAATCATGGGGAAGAGTTTTTCGTGAAATTCGCGAAATGAAAAATTTGTCATTAGCCAAAGTTGCAGGAGATTATGAGAATTCACCAAATTTTATTACTTCAAAGCAACAAGTTTCACGTTTTGAACTTGGTAAATCTGATATCACACTTACAAAAATTTACTGACAGATTTTCCGTTAGTAAATTTATCCATAGAAAAAATCACTGACAAATCTGTCAGTGATTTTTAATTTTATTAAACGTGAATTGGTAAGCCATCAGCCAATTCAGCTGTATCCATAATCGCTTCACCAAGTGTTGGGTGAGGTTGGATAGTCAATGAAATGTCTTTAGAAGTCAATCCATTTTCAATCGCTAGTGATAAACCAGAAATCAAGTCAGATGCACCAGGGCCAACGATTTGAGCACCGATTAAGGCCCCTTCTTTAGTTTCAGTAATCAAACGTAAGAAACCAGTGGTATCATTCATTGAAATGGCACGGCCATTTGCAGCAAATGGGAACTTAGAAATTTTAACATCTTTACGGTCTTTAACTGATTCAGGCGTTTCTCCAACTGTTGCCAATTCAGTTGTTGTATAAGCTACAGCAGGCAAAGCAACGTGTAAGTCCACGTCGTCCTCAGCTCCAGCAATCGCAGCAGCAGCAACTTTAGCTTGGAAAGAAGCTTTGTGAGCGAGCATTGGACCAGGAACCACATCACCGATTGCATAAATGTGAGGAACATTAGTTGCATAAGAATCGTCAACTTCAATCAAACCACGGTCAGTCAATTTAACATCAGTGTTGTTCAAGCCGATTAAATCAGTATTTGGACGACGTCCAACAGAAACGAGTAAGTAATCACCAGTCACTGTTTGTTCTTTTCCATCAACTTCAAAAGTTAATGTTACATCTTTGTCAGTTTGAGTAGCTGATTTAGCCATTGCTGAAGTAAAAATTTCAGAACCAGCAGATTTAACGCGATTAGCAATGATATCAGACATTTCTTTATCAAACCCGTTTAAAATGTGGTCCAAACCTTCAACAATTGTAATCTTAGAACCAAGCATACGGTAAGCTCCACCAAGCTCAGAACCAATAACTCCTCCCCCAACAATAATCAAATGTTTAGGAACTTCTGGAAGTGACAAAGCACCAGTAGAGTCAATAATGCGACCACCAAATGGGAAAGAAGGAATTTCGATAGGACGTGAACCAGTTGAGATAATCACATCATTAAATTGCAAAAGTTGGAACCCATCTTCTTGTTCAACATTTATTGTATTGTTATCAATAAATTCTGCAGTTCCTTGAATCACGTCAACTTTGTGTTTTTTAAGTAGCATTTTAACGCCACCTGTCAACTGGTTGACAACTTTATCTTGTTTCCATTTTTGGGCAGATTCCCAGTTTAATTTAACATTTCCGACAGAAAGACCAAAAGGATTTTCTCCTTTTTCTTCCTCCAAAGATTCTTGGTAATGATGACCAATATTAATCAATGCTTTTGATGGGATACAACCAATATTTAAACAAACCCCACCAACATTATCTTTTTCAATAATTGTAACTTTTTTACCAAGTTCAGCCGCACGGATGGCTGCAACATAACCACCAGGGCCTGAACCAATAACAACCAAATCAACTTCTGTTGCTTGTGCACCAACAACCATAATATATCCTCTTTCTTGTAAACATTAGTGTCAACTTGAATTTACAATACTGTAAACTAGTTTTTTAAATCTATGACAGAAAGAAACGAAAAAAATATTTTTTCGTTCCTTTACTAATAAGACAATTAGCGAGTATCCTCTAGGAGACACGCCTGTAATAAATAGATGCTTTAGCACCATTTATTACAGCCTATTAGATTTCCATAAGCATGAACTCAGGGTCAGCCAATAGAGATTTCAAGTAGTTAAGTGATGTTTGACCCAACATTCCATCAATCAAACGGTGATCATAAGTCATAGACAATTTCATGTTTTGTCCGACAACAATTTCGCCTTCACCATTAACAATTGGTTCTTTAACGATTGAACCCAGTCCTAAAATTACGACATCAGAACCATTAATGATTGGTGTAAACCAAGAACCACGAGCAGATCCAATATTTGAAATTGTAATTGTTGAACCTTGCATTTGTTGAGGTTTAAGTGTTCCTTCTCGTGTAGCAGTAGCTAATTCAGCGATTTCTTTAGCAATCTCAAGAATTGATTTAGTTTCAGCTTCATGAATCACTGGAACGTACAAACCAGTTGGAGCATTTACAGCGATTCCAAGGTTGACATGTTCGTGATAAACAATTTCTTGTTTTTCATAGTCAACAGAAGCATTGATATCTGGGAATTTATGAGCAGTAGTAGCCAAAGCTTTAGCAACATAAGCAAGATAGGTTAATTTAATATCTTGTTTTGCAGCAATTTCTTTAAAGACAGCACGATGTTTCACGAGTTTAGAAACTTCAACTTGGTCAAAGTTTGTTACTGGGGGAATGTGTGTATGTTGAGCAGTCATAACTTTAGAAACAACTTTACGAGTTGGATTCATTGCTTCACGTCGATCACCAGCTCCTGCTTTAACGCTTGGCGCTTTTTCAGCAACAGGAGCAGCTGGTTTATCAGCCTTAGGTGCTGGAGCAGCTTCTGGTGCTATTTGAGCGATAGGAGCGACACTGCCAGATTCAAAAGCTTTAACATCGGCCAACGTTGTGTGACCGTGACGACCAGTTGCAGGAACTTGACTTAAATCAATACCAGCCTTGCGTGCATAATGACGAACAGAAGGCATCGCAAGAATGTGACCAGTAGAAGTTGTTTTAGTCAATGGAGCATTTGCAGGACTTGCAGGACTAGTTGCTTTAGGTGCTTCTGCGACTGGAGCAGGACTAGCAGCTGCTGGAGCAGCCCCATTTCCATTGTATTCAATTAAAGGAGCCCCAACTTCTACAGTCGTTCCAGCTTCAACGAAAAGTTTAGTGACTTTTCCAGAATATGGAGAAAGAATTTCTTGCATGAGTTTATCATTTTGAACCTCTGCAACAGGATCATCTTCTTTAATTTCATCTCCAACTTTAACTAACCAGTTGGCGATATCTCCTTCATGCATTCCTTCACCAATATCAGGCATCGTGAAGATTTGAGCTTCTCCAGAAGGTGCATCAGTTGTAGCAGTATCAGAACCAGCTGTTTCTTGAGCAGCAGGAGCAGCTGCAGAAGAGCCTGAACCGTCACCATCAAACTCAACCAAAGGAGAATCAACTTCTACGGTTGTTCCAGCTTCAACGAAAAGTTTTGTTACGGTACCAGAATAAGGAGAGAGAATTTCTTGCATAAGTTTATCATTTTGTACTTCAGCAATTGGGTCATCTTCTTTAACAACATCTCCAACTTTAACTAACCAGTTGGCAATGTCTCCTTCGTGCATTCCTTCGCCAATATCAGGCATTTTAAAAATCTCAGTCATAGTCAACCACCTCTTTAACTTTATTCACAATATCTTCAGCTTTAACTGCCCAGTCATTTTCTGCTTGTGCAAATGGGAAAATTGAGTCAGGACCACTAACACGTCCAATTGGCGCTTTAAGGTTCAAAACAAAACGTTCTGAAATTTCGGCCATGACATTCGCTGCGATACCGGCTGTACGTTGAGCTTCTTGAACAACGACCACACGCCCAGTTTTTTCAACTGTTTTACCAATTGACTCAATATCAAGAGGAGCAACTGTTCTGAGGTCAAGGACTTCAGCTTTAATTCCATCTTTTTCGAGTTGTTCAGCAGCTTTAAGAGCAAGTGGAACTGTTCCACCATAAGCAATGATTGAAACATCAGATCCTTCTTTAGCGACTGCAGCAGTATCAAGTGGTGTAGTATAGTAACCTTCAGGAACTTCACCTTTAAGTGAGCGATAAAGGTGAAGGTTTTCAAGGAAAATAACAGGGTCGTTATTTTCAATTGAAGCCAGCAATAATCCTTTAGCATCAGCTGGATTTGAAGGCATTACAACACGAATTCCGGGGATTTGTGAAAATAGCCCTTCAATTGAATCCGCGTGCATTTCAGGCGTTTTAGTTCCGATTCCATAAGGTGTACGCACGACAATATTATTTGAACGTGTGTTATTAAAACGATAACGTGTCCGGCTCATTTGTCCAGCAATTGAGTCGAAAACTTCAAAGATAAAGGTTCCGAATTGGATTTCCATAATTGGGTGGAAACCTTGTGTTGCAAGACCAATTGCCATTCCACCAATTCCTGATTCAGCAAGTGGAGTATTGAAAACACGTTCTTCTCCATATTTTGCTTGCAGACCATCAGTAGCACGGAAAACCCCACCATTTTGTCCAACGTCTTCACCAAAAATGAGTGCATCTTTATCTTTTTCAAGCGCCAAATCAAGCGCTTCTGTAATTGCTGCAATATAAGTTTTTACTGCCATTCTTATTTGCCCTCGCTTTCAAATTTTGCAATTTGTTCTGCCATTGCTTGGCTTGGCACTTCAAGTGTATTTTTAATGAAGCTAGAAATTTTTTGTTTTTCAACATTGTTGGCTTTCTTAATGTCGGCATCAATACCTGCATCAAGTTCAGCAATATAAGCTTCCTCTTTCTCTGTATCCCAAAGTCCTTTTTCAGTCAGGAAATTACGCATACGAACGAGAGGTTCTTTTTTCCACCAAGCTTCAATGTCTTCTTTAGTACGATAGCGAAGTGGGTCATCACCAGCTGTTGAGTGTGGTTCTAAACGGTTTGTAATTGCTTCAATAACAACTGGACCATTTCCAGCTACTGCCCAAGCACGAGCTTCTTTAGAAGCAAGATACATAGCAATCGCGTCCATTCCATCAACTACGATCGAAGGAGCACCTGCGGCCCAACCTTTAGCAGCTAAATGAGGAGCGGCACTTTGGAGACTACGAGGTGTCGAAATTGCATAGCCGTTATTTTGGATAAAGGCAACAAGTGGGGCTTTATAAGCTCCAGCAAAGTTAATTCCTTCATAAGTATCACCTTGTGAAGAACCACCATCACCAGTGTAAACGAAAGCTACAGCATCTTTTTTACGTTTTTTGAGTCCGAGCGCGACACCAGCAGCTTCAACGTATTGAGCACCAATGATAATTTGTGGGAACCATGAGTTTACAGGTTTACCATCATCGGTAGTGTACTCATTACCAAGTTGATGTCCACGAGACCAAAGAAGACCTTTCCAAATTGGCCAACCTTTTGCGTAAATTTGTGGCAAGTCACGGTAACCTGGGAAGAGCCAGTCTTCGTCAGTGAAAGCGAATGATGAAGCCATTTGAGAAGCTTCTTGACCAGCATGAGGTCCAAAGAATCCCATACGTCCTTGTTTAGCTAATTTCATTGAACGAATGTCAACTTGACGTGCAAAAAGCATACTTTTAAAGAGTTCAACGAGTTTTTCATCAGAAAGTCCTGCACGTTTAAGACCATCTTCGTCAACAATTTTTCCTTCTTCGTTAAGAATTTGAAGCATTGGAAATGTAGTGTCTTGCAGTTCTAGCTGCGCTTTGAAATCTAAGATTTGTTCTGAATTTGACATAATAGATTCCCTTTCTATTTTATGTGTCTATAATTAGAAATTTATCATTTTTTGGAGAAATTTCCTAAGGTTATGCTTGTGAAATAACTTAATCTGTTCGATAGTCAGCTTTGAACATTTCAGAAAGTTCAGTATTTTGAATTGTTCCAAAATATTGTCCTTCTTTATTTGTTTCAAGGACTTCAAGAATTGCTGAAGGTTCAAATTCAAGACCAATAAATTGCTCTTTGATATCTCGCCAATCTCGAACGCCTAAGAAATCTCCTTGGAAATTAATTTCAGTGATTTTACCATTTTCAACATTGACTTGAATATCAATGGCTCCGCCAGTAAATTTAGCGTGATTTTGGAAGGAGAATTTTGGTGATTCGCCATAATTCCAATCCCAAGTTGCAAATTGCTCATCTCGTATTTTTTTGATTGAGCTAAGTTGGTCATCAGTTAAAACTAATTCACCATCTTTTCCTTCGTCTGTGAGATAGTATTTTAATGCGTCAATAAAACTATCTAAGGTTAAGTCCTCAGGGGCAAAATCTTTGATATTTCCCACACGAGCGCGAACTGATTTAGCTGCTTTACTGACAAATTTTTCATCAGAAACATTGAGAGAACGAATCATTGCTTCAACATCAGTGTCCCAAAGGAGGGTTCCGTGATGCATCAAATAACCTCCAGCATAGCGTTGGGCATTTCCCGAAATCTTTTTACCCTCAACTTCAAGGTCATTGCGTCCAGTAATTTCAGCTTTGATTCCAACAGCATGGAGTGCTTCATACATCGGTTGAACAAATTTTTTAAAGTTGACAGAGCCAGAATTTTCGACAGGAACAAAAAAGGTGAAACAGATGTTTCCTTCATCATGATAAACTGCACCACCGCCAGATACTCGACGAACAACTTGAACATCATGACTGTCAATGTAGTCTTGATTCACTTCAGCAAAAGTGTTTTGGTTGCGCCCCACAATAACTGCACGTTTATTTTGCCATAAAGCAAAAACAGGCTCAGTTGGTTTTAGGTGATAAAGTAGCCAGCTGTCCATCGCGATATTTGTGTAAGCGTCTTGACCTAGATAGTTAATAAATTGCATGTTTATGCATCCCTTCCAAATCCTTGTGCTTATTTTGTCAAACAAGTTTGACAAAATAACACGCACGATTTAATTATACCCTTTGTGAAACAAAATGTAAAGAGAAATGCTTTACGCTTACAATTACTGTACTATGTGATTTTCACCTCAAAATATTGTGAAATAGATATCATTTGTGATAGATGAAAAAAAGACCAGTCTATTTTGACTGGTCTTGGATTTCTCGACGAATTTCGAGGGCACGTTCCGGAAAATCGGTGATGATTCCAGCTACATGTTGTTGAAAAGCTTGTCGTATTTCTGTTTCTTGATTAACTGTCCAAAGACGAAGGGGTCTTTTTGAACTTTTGAGAAGAAGTGGGTGCTTGAAGGCGTAGGTTCTTCGCGGATGAATTCCTGAAATAAAATCTGTTGAGCTGCCTTTATAATGACTTTTTAGGGTCAAAAGATTTTTTGTCAGATAATTAACTTCAGCCTTTGAATCAAAAGTGTGTATTTTTTTTAATGAATCAAAATTAAACGAACTATAAATATAGCTAAAGGGCCATTTAGTTTCTGTCATTAAGTCTGAGAGTTTTTTTTCAATTCCGGGATAGTCAAATTTATCAGTTTTAATTTCGATATTTAAATAACCAGTAAATGATAGGTCTGTAAGTAATTTTAAAACCTCTGACAAAGTTGGAATTTTTTCGTCAGTAAATTTTGGATTGAACCAAGAACCAGCATCAAATTTCTTTAAATCTATAGCATTCATATTTTTGACAAGACCTTTACCATTTGTTGTCCGGTCAATTTTCTCATCGTGAATAACAATTAATTCATTATCGAGTGATAAGTGGACATCAAGCTCAATTCCGTCAGCATGGACACGAACAGCTTCATGAAAAGCGGCCAATGTATTTTCTGGACAGTTGGATTTAGAACCACGATGAGCAAAAACCAATGTTTTAGAAGTGAGGCTTGGCTTGAATTTCAAATTGTTTTTGATTTTATTTCTGTCAAGAAAATTATGAAGTTTAAAAACTATTTTTGTGAAGCCAGACATTAGTCACTTCCTTTCGATTTGGGAATGATTTTTACTGACAAGGCCATAAAAGAAGCACTGATAGGGTCTGTCAGTAAAAATTAAAAATGAGTTTCCTTGTATTCTTCTTCGATTTGGCTGACAAAAAGGTGCATTATTTTATCACGCTTTTCGCCTAGTCTTTTTCCTTCGGTTGTATTTAATAAATCTTTTAACAAAAATAATTTTTCATAAAAATGATTGAGTGTGGAGTTATTTTTTTGACTATGATAGTCTTCTTTAGAATTGTAATCTAAAGGTGGCAGATTTGGGTCATAAAAGACTCGATTTTTTGCCCAACCATATTCAAGTGTCCTTACAATTCCCCAAGCTCCCATTGCATCAAGGCGGTCAGCATCTTGTACAATTTGTCCATTCAAAGAGAGTGTTTTTCTCTCGATTAAATTACTTGAAAAACTCATGTTGTCAATAATCATAAAAAGTTCATCAATGAGCTTTTTATCAATTTTAAGCTCATTTAAAAATTGCGCAACTTTAGCTTTTTGTTTAGGAACATCATCTGTTAATTTTTCATCATAAGTATCATGTAAATAACAAGTTGCTAGAACAAGTTCTTGATTTGCTGACGGCTCTGTCAGTAAAATTTTTTGAGCAAGAGCAACGACCCGTTCAATATGGTCAAAGCCATGTCCATCATTATTTTTATCATGAATTTCTTGAGCAAATCTTTTAATTTTCTTTAAATCAATCAAGTTAAATCTCCAAAATAAATGACTTGAGTTTACACCAGTGTCAACTAAAAGCAAATAGTGTAAACTGGTAAATCCTCAAGATTAGTAAGGCTAAGGAAGTAAAATTTGAAAATGAATTATTTGAAATAGTTGATTCCCATTGCAGACTTAACTTCATCAAGAGTTTGACTGGCTACAGTTTGGGCCTTAAGTGAGCCTGCTTTAAGCATGTCGTATACGTAGTCCATATTTTGTGCAAACTCAATACGACGTTCACGGATTGGTGAAAGTTCGCGGTCAAGAACATCAAGAAGGAAACGTTTTGTTTTCACATCACCAAGACCACCCGCTTGATATTGGGCTTTCATTTCAGCAATTTGCTCTGCATCTTCAGCTTTACCAAAAACGTCAAGATAATGGAAAACCATGTTTCCTTCAATTTTACCAGGATCTTCAACTTTGATATGGTCAGGGTCAGTATACATTGACATCACTTTTTTCTTGAGTGTGTCCATGTCATCAGCAAGGAAAATTCCGTTTCCAAGAGATTTAGACATTTTGGCATTTCCGTCAAGTCCAGGTAAACGACCAGCAGCTTCATTTTCAGGGTAAATTCCTTCTGGTTCAACTAAAACATCTGTGTGATAAGCATTATTAAATGAGCGAACAATTTCTCGTGTTTGTTCAATCATTGGTTTTTGATCATTTCCGACTGGAACATGAGTGGCTTTAAAAGCAGTAATATCAGCAGCTTGAGAAACTGGATACACTAAAAAGCCGGCAGGGATTGATTCACCAAAAGCTTTTTGTGCAATCTCTGTTTTTACAGTAGGATTGCGTTCAAGGCGGGCAAGTGAAACTAAATTCATATAATACATTGAGAGTTCAGCTAGTTCAGGAATTTGACTTTGAATGAAAATGGTTGATTTTTCAGGGTCAAGTCCTGCTGCTAAGTAGTCAAGGGCAACATCACCGACAGATTGACGAATGAGTTCAGGTTCTTTTGCATGGTCAGTTAAAGCTTGTTGGTCAGCTAAAAAGACAAACATATTGTATTTATCTTCATTTTGCATTTTGACACGATTTTGCAAAGAGCCTACATAGTGGCCGATGTGAAGTTTTCCTGTTGGACGGTCTCCAGTTAAAATAGTTGGTTTTGTCATTTTGTTCTCCTTATGTGTGTTTGGATTAGGTTGATTATTGAAGAGTGTAAACTGGTTTACACTAAATAAAAAATAAAAAAAGCACCCATAGAACTATAAAAAGTCCTACGGGCGCTTTGAGCGCGGTGCCACCGTAAATTTAAAATCAAATGATTTTCTTAGAACTTGTCAAAAAACAAGTTGCTCTGTAACGGAAGCGGCCGTGATTCTTTATTTTTTTAAATCAAATTTATTAGTTAATCACAAGCCCATTCACTTTGCTGAAAACGTTGGTTTGCACAACCACCAACTTCCTAAAGATTTCAAAATCAAAGTTACTTTCTTGTTGTTTTAAATTTTACACTTTTTGTAATGAACTGTCAAACTTTAAAAAGTAGAAAATCAATTTGCTTGAATTCACAATTGCAAAAAGATATACTCAAATTACAAGAGAGAATTACAAATACAACTTAAGTATTAAATTCATAAAGCAATTGCACAGTTCTATTAAGGAGGAAAAAAATGAAAAATATCTCTACTGCATCAGCACATTGGGAGGACACTTTAGAAAATGGTTTTGGCACAATTTCTGCTGAAAGTTCTCAAATTTTTACAGAAACTCCCTATAATTTCAAAGCACGTTCAGAAAGTCAAGCTCATATTACCACACCAGAAGAACTTTTGGGAGCTGCTCATGCAGCCTGTTTTAGTATGGCATTCTCAATGGTTTTAGGACAAAAAGGCTTAGTAGCAACTTCTATTGACACAACGGCAGATGTTACTTTTGAAGCAACAGCAGATGGTCCAGCGATTACAAAAATTAAATTGACTAATCGTTCAGTGGTACCAGAACTTTCTGAAGCTGATTTTCAAGAAATTGCCAAAGTAGTAAAGGAAAGCTGTCCAGTATCTAAGGCTCTGTCAGGAGTCGATATTGAACTTGAAGCAACTTTAGGCTAGTCTATTTTATAGAATAAATGAAAAACTAAGTTATCAATGAATAGCTTAGTTTTTTGCATAAACTGGTGAAATAATGACGAAAAATGAGGCCTTTCTGATATAATTTAACTAACAATAAATTTAACAAAGTCTTAACTTAATTAAAATAAGTGGGGTCTCAATGAAAGAAAATAAATTATTATCACCGGCAGCCATTTTTCTGTTGGGTGTGAATTCCATTATTGGTTCAGGAATTTTCTTACTTTCTGGCAAAATTTATGAAGATGCAGGAATTTGGAGTTTACTGGCTATTTTATGTGCTGGTTTATCGATTTTTGTGATTGCTTTTGCTTATGCCAACATGAGTAAAATTTATTCAAAAAATGGTGGAGCTTTTGTTTATGCTAAAGAAACTTTTGGGCGTTCTCCAGGCTTTATTGTGGGAATGGTGACATGGTTGCTAGGTACAGTGACACTAGCTACAGAGGTTTCGGCTTTACTGACAGCAATGAAAATGATTCTTCCAAATCTTAATAGTCGGTTAATTGGTATCATTATTATTTTAGCCCTAGGAATCATCTCCTATTTTGGGAGTTCAATTATTGCTGGTTTAGACAATCTGACTTCTTTTGTGAAAATTGTCTTAGTTCTTGTTTTTATTTTTACTTGTCTATGGTTGGTACGTGGTCTTAATTTTTCAAGTCCAAATTTACTGACAGCTTCGTCAGCAAATTTAGGTGGCTTTAAAGGATTTCTGTCAGCTTATGGTACTGTGTTCTTTTTCTTCACTGGCTTTTCATTTCTACCGGTGAATGCTGAAAAAATGAAAAATCCAGCAAAAAATTTACCAAAAATGATGTCCCTTGTCATGTTAACCTGTTTGGCTGTTTATCTGATTATTCAAACCATTACCATTGGGGCATTGGGGCCAGAACTGACTAAAACACTTGTGCCTGCGGCAACAGCTTTTAGTAAAATCGTGGGTAGCATTGGAATTCCGCTCTTTGTTGTCGGAATATGTTTTTCAATTTTTGGTGTTATTGTTGCGACCACTTTTAATACACCAACAATTTTAGCCAGTTTGGCTCAGGCTCATGAAGATGTGCCTATGTTTGTTTCTAAAAATAATCGCTTTGGAACCCCCACTTGGGCAATTATTTTGACGACAGTTTGTGGAATAGCTCTCTTTTTGAGTGGAAATTATGTTTTTCTGAGTGGCCTGACTGTCTTTATGAGTTTTGTTCAATATTTATCAACTGGACTTGCTAACATTAAGAAAAAATTCCTTTTGATTGGAATTGGTTCGGTTCTCTTTTCATTGGTTTTACTGACAAGCTTTACTTTATCCGTCCTAATTTTAGGTTTAGGAATCTTGATATTACTTGTTATGATTTATTTTGTCGTTAAATTAGATGATGATGAACGTGAAAAATGGCTCAAAGAACACCAAGAAAAGTCAAAAGGAGCAGATGTCAATACTGTTAAACGTTTGTAAGTAATTTTTAGATATTTTATTTTACTGAAGAAAGCTGTCAGTAAAATAAGGAGAAAAATATGAAAAAAAAGAATATGCATTTTAGTTGTTGAGCAGTATTTTTTTAATAATTGGTCTAATTTTGCAATTCATCCCCAGTCATTCAATACAAATGCTAGTTTTACTGCTTTAATAATTGGACTAGTTTTAGTTTTTTTCATTAAGGACAAAAATGAATCGAGAAAACCATTACCCGAAAAGTTTTATCAGAAAAAAGTTTTTTGGGCTTGGATTTTTATTCCACTCTTTGTAATTTTGTTTATTTATTCTATTTTTTTGAAAAAAGAGTCTCCTTATAATTTTAGTTGTTGATATGATTATCTTTAACTATTTCGGTACGAAGTATAAATGGTAGATAAAAAATACTGACAGCTCAATTCTGTCAGTAAAAAAACTCGGTTTCCCGAGTTTTTTATTTGTCCATTTTTTCAAAATGTTCGACTAATTTACCAGAAACATCTGATTCCAACATTTTATGAATTTGTTTCAAGGCAGAGGCAATCGCCAACTCACTTGAATTTCCGTGAGCTTTAACAACAGGTGCTTTAAGACCAACAAAAGCAGCTCCACCAGCTCCATCTGTACTCATCAAATCTTTAAGTCCAGACAAAGGTTTTTTAATTAGAGCCCCACCAATTTTAGTGGTGACACTACCAGCCATGATGGCTGATTTTATTTCTTTCATGAGAACAGTTGCTGTTCCTTCAATCGCTTTTAAAATGGCGTTTCCCGTGAAACCATCGGTTACTACAACATCAGCCCCACCTGAAAGTAAATCACGAGATTCAATATTTCCGATGAAGTTGATTTCAGACATAGCTGACAAAATTTCATGCGCTTCTTTGACAGTTGGCGAACCTTTAGATTCTTCGGCACCATTAGAAATCAAAGCAACACGTGGTTTATTGATGCCGCGAACATTTTCAGCGTAATAAGAACCAAGAATGGCAAAATCAACGAGATGATGGGCAGTATTTTCAGTATTTGCTCCCAAATCAAGCATATCAAAACCGCGACCATCAGCTGTCGGTAAGGTTGACATCAAGGCTGGACGTGACACTTGCTTAATTCTCTTAACCAAAAGTAAGCCGGCGGTTAAAAGTGCACCAGTTGAGCCGGCAGACAAGACTGCATCAGCCTCTCCTTTTTTCACAGCAGTCACAGCTCGGACAAGTGAGCTGTCTTTTTTTGATTTAATGGCAGCAACTGGATCATCATGAAAATCAATGATTTCAGTTGTTTCAACAATCTCAATATTTGTTTCATCGTCTAAAAATTGACGAATTTTTGCCCCATCTCCGTAGAGTTGGAAGGTAACATCAGAAAGTTCTTTCTTTGCCAAGTTTACACCTTTGACAATATTTTCGGGAGCAAAATCTCCTCCCATTGCATCAATTGCAATTTTCATATTTTTATTTTCTCCAAATCAAATAATCTCTCATTAAAATTATAACAAAAAAAGTGACCAGATAGTCACTTTTTTTCACAATAGGAAATCTATTGAATAAAATTATTCTTCATTTAAAATATTTTCAATCTCAACCAGTACAGCATCTTCGTCATTAGAAAGAATGACTTTATCAGCTAGTTCAAGAATTTCAGGTGCTGCGTTACTGACAGCAAAAGAAGAACCAGCGTATTCAAACATTTCCAAATCATTCATTTGGTCACCAAAAACAGCTAAATTTTCAGGGAGCCAGTTAAAATGTGCTAACAAATGTGCCAAACCAGAAGCTTTAGAAATACCATTTGGCACGATGTCAATACTAGTAAAACCAGTTGTTGTTGCCCTTACGAAAGAGAGTCTGTCTGTAATCCATTGTTCACAGTCACGCACGTGGTCTTCGGGGAAGTTGGTTGTAACCTTGAGCAATTTGTCATCAATTTCATCTAAGCGATGGTAAAGTTGACAGTTAGGATAATAAAGTTTTGCATGAGCAAGGTATTCTTTAGAAATACCTTCAGGATAATAAGCACCTTTAAGGCCAGAAATTAAATAGTCATTTTTGGGACTAAACGGCATCTCTTGCAAGTCATCAATTAATTCTTGAGTTTGAGCAACAGTCAAATCTTTTGCAAAGAGAATTTCTCCTTTATAAGCAACAACTCCACCATTCTCAGCAACAAAAGCCATTTGATCTTTATATTCTGAAAAAACTTCAATCAAACCAAGTAAAGAACGTCCAGAAGAAGCAGCAAAAAGAAGATTTCTATCTTGAATTTTTTTAATTACTTCAGCGAGTTTTTTGTGATTATACGAATGGTCATTGCGCAGAAAAGTTCCGTCCATATCTGTCGCAAAAAGTTTTAAATTTTGATTCATGACTTCTCCCCCAGTCCACTGTTAGCGCTAACAGTGGATGAAAATGAATTCTGTCAGTAAATTTTACTGACAGAACTGTAAACTTGGTTTACACAACAGTGTAAACGAACTAAATAATAATAAATTTAATCGGCCCAGAGTGCTTTTACTTTTTCTTGTACTTCTGCATTATCTAAGAAATCATCATAAGTTTCACCAATACGGTCAATGACACCAGATTTACCAAGAACAACAATGTGATTGGCAATAGTATTAATGAATTCATGGTCATGTGAAGCAAAGAGGATTGAGCCTTTAAATGATTTCAAACCATCATTAAGTGCAGAAATAGATTCCAAATCCAAGTGATTAGTTGGGTCATCAAGAACAAGCACATTAGCTCGTTGAAGCATCATTTTAGAAAGCATGACACGAACTTTTTCTCCCCCTGAGAGGACATTGACAGCTTTTAAAGATTCTTCACCTTTGAAAAGCATACGTCCAAGGAAACCGCGAAGATAAGTATTATCATCTTCTTCTTTTGTCAATACAAATTGACGCAACCAGTCAAGAATAGAATCACTTGTATCAAAATCTTTGGTATTATCTTTTGGAAGATATGAACGAGAAGATGTAACTCCCCATTTAATATCGCCAGTTACGGTCCAATTATCTTCTACATCATCCATTAAAGCACGAAGTAACGTTGTTTGTTGAATATCGTTTTGACCAATGAATACGGTCTTATCACCAGGATTTAAGATGAATGAAATATTTTCGATAATCATTTCTCCTTCAATCGCAACTGAAAGATTTTCTACACGAAGTAAATCATTACCGATTTCGCGTTCTTGTTCAAAACCAACGAATGGATATTTGCGTGATGAAGGAACGAATTCTTCAACTTCAATTTTATCAAGCATTTTCTTACGTGATGTTGCTTGTTTTGATTTAGACGCATTAGCAGAGAAACGAGCGATAAACTCTTTCAACTCGGCAATTTTCTCTTCAGCTTTACGGTTTTGGTCACCTTGCAAGCGAAGAGCAAGTTCAGAAGACTCTTTCCAGAAATCATAGTTCCCTGGGTAAAGTTTGATTTTACCATAGTCAAGGTCTGCCATGTAAGTACAAACATTGTTCAAGAAGTGACGGTCATGGGAAACAACGATAACGGTATTTTCAAAATTAATCAAAAATTCTTCAAGCCAAGCTATTGCTTGAATATCAAGTCCATTGGTCGGTTCGTCAAGAAGAAGAACATCAGGTTTACCAAAAAGTGCTTTAGCAAGAAGGACTTTAACGTGTTCGCCAGAAGTCAAATTGGCCATCAAATCTGTATGTTGTTCAGCTTTAATTCCGAGGTTTTGCAAAAGACGAGCAGCGTCAGCTTCGGCTTCATAACCACCCATTTCACCAAATTCTGCCTCAAGTTCGGCAGCTTTCATGAAGTCATCATCTGTCGCATCAGGATTCATGTAAATGGCATTTTTTTCTTGATTAATGGCGAAAAGTTTTTCATTCCCCATCATCACGACATCAAGTGGTGTTTGGTCTTCGTAATCGTAATGATTTTGACGAAGAACAGACATGCGTTCGTTTGGCCCCATTGAGATGTGACCTGTTGTTGGTTGAATTTCACCGTCCAAGATTTTCAAGAAAGTTGATTTACCAGCACCATTGGCACCGATTAAACCGTAACAGTTTCCCGGTGTAAACTTGATGTTTACTTCGTCAAAAAGCTTGCGGTCAGAGAATTGTAATGAAATATCAGATACTGTAAGCATGTATTTTCCTTTTTTATTGATGAGAAAAATTCTCAAATATTTTTCGATAAAGTAGTTTGACTACTTTTGTGCTAAAAAATAAGCATTCTGCCCTTATTTTATCATAAATCTTGGACTTTATAAAGCCCACTTTTTTATAAATCTTGACAAGTTTTTCATTCATGTTCTTACAAAAAGACGAAGTTTAGTTTCAATTTAGCGTAATTTTAGCATTACTTAAGTCAAGGTGACTATAATATACTTATTCCAATAAAATTTTTCATAAAGTTTACTCCTAAATAAAAGAATGAGCGGCTGGTTACCGCTCATTTTTTTATTTATCGCTATTTTTAATGAATAAAATAATTGAAATAGCTAAAGCCACAAAACCAATTCCATTAAATTCGATAAATGATATGAAAACATTTGAAGAATATCCCAACTGATTAAAGATAAGCACGGCAGGAATTCCTATCCCCAAATAAATAATGTTAGGACTAAAAAATTAAGGCTCCTATAAATAGTTTTTATTCATATTAGCCTAGTTTTAGTAAAACTTAAGTCAAGTTGACTATAATATATTTATTCCAATAAAATTTTTCATAAAGTTTACTCCTAAAAAAAAGAATGAGCGGCTGGTTACCGCTCATTTTTTTATATTTTTTCTAATGCTTGCTCTAAATCAGCAATCAAGTCAGTTACATCTTCAATACCAACCGATAATCGAATGGTTCCTTTGGAAATCCCTGCACTAGCAAGTTCTTCGGCATTCAGCTGCTGGTGAGTGGTCGAAGCAGGATGAATGGCCAATGATTTGGTATCTCCAACGTTGGCTAGAAGTGAGAAAATTTCAAGATGATCAATCAAATCACGCGCTTTTTTCTCATCTTTGTCTTTGAGTTCAAAGGTAAAGATAGATCCAGCATCTTTTGGATAATATTTCTGATAGAGCGCATGATAGGAATTACTTTCAAGCAGAGGATGGTTAACAAGTTCCACCTTAGGATGATTGTCTAAAAATTCTACAATCTTTTTAGTATTGGAGATGTGACGTTCTACCCGGAGTGAGAGTGTTTCTAGCCCCTGTAAGAAAAGCCAAGAATGAAAAGGCGATAAAGCCGCACCCGTATCACGTAATAAAATAGCTCTAATCCGAGTCACAAAAGCAATTTCACCCAATTCGGCAAATTTAATCCCATTGTAGCTTTCATCAGCTTGTGTAAAATCAGGAAATTTACCATTTGCCCAATCAAAGTTTCCGCCATCAACGATGACTCCACCAATAGAAGTACCGTGACCACCAATGAATTTCGTTGCTGAATGAACAATTACATTAGCACCATGTTCAAATGGTTTAAAGGTCACAGGGGTAGTAAACGTTGCATCAACAATAACGGGAATTCCATGTTTTTTAGCAATTTGACCAATGGCATCATAATCAATCACATTATTTCCCGGATTGCCCAAAGTTTCATAATAAATAGCTTTGGTTTTTTCATCAATCGCCTCTTCAAAATTCTTCGGGTCATCTGGATTGACAAATTTAGTTGTAATTCCATATTTTGGTAAAGTCCCAGAAAAAAGGTGGTAGGTTCCACCATAAAGGGTACTGGCGGAAACAATATTATCACCGACTGTAGCGATATTCAAGATGGCATAGGTAATAGCGGCTGAGCCAGAACCAACACCAAGGGCTGCACTTCCACCTTCAAGAGCTGCGATGCGTGCTTCAAAAACATCGTTGGTTGGATTTCCTAAACGTGAATAAATAGCTCCAGGATCTTGTAAAGCAAAACGAGCTTCGGCATGGTCTGAATTGTTAAAAACGAAAGAAGTTGTTTGATAGAGCGGAACGGCGCGTGAACCCGTGACAGGATCAGGGACTTGTCCTGCATGGACTTGCAAAGTGTCGAATTTATAATTGTGATTAGTCATAGTTTTTTCTCCTATTTTTGAAAATTTTAGTTAGTATAAAAAATAGTCGTTAATCACATTCGTTGATTATTCGTCAGCAATTCTTGAACCATAGCTTTCTCCTTTAGCTATAAAACTTATTATAATTATAAGAAATTCAGAAAATTCTAGCGATATGATTTTTTAATGGAGCTGATAGAACTTTTAAAAGTAGAAATAAAAAAATACAACTCAAGGTTGTATTTTTATTGATTGTGCTTTTCAAAGTAACGCATTGTAATAAGAAGAGCTTTACGAAAGATTTTTGGATGTTTACGAGCAACATTTACCATGAATTTATCACCGAAAGAGTGGAGGTAGCGAAGGCTCGGTTTAATCTCCGTCGCAGCTTTATAAAAAACTTCAGCTAAATCAGAAGCTTTAGCACTATTTTTCATAAAACGGTCAAGTCCTGAAGCAACAGAATTTACCAAAGGTTGGTAAGCAGAGTTTGAACTCATATTCTTTTTAGTATTTTCTAGGGCAATATTTCCCCAGCTTGACTGAGTTCCACCAGGTTGAACACAAACTGAACGGATACCAAATTGGGCAACTTCGAGGTCCAAAACGTCAGACCATTGTTGAAGGGCGGCTTTTGTAGCATGATAATAAGCACCAAGTGGCATATAGACATCTCCACCAATTGATGAAATATTAACAATTCGTCCATAATTTTGAGCTCTCATTGTTGGTAAGACAAGTTGAGTTAATTCAACCGCACCAAAGAAGTTGGTTTCAAACTGATTGCGAATTTTATCCATTGGGATTTCTTCGGCTGGTCCGTATTCGCCATAACCTGCATTATTGATGAGGACGTCAATATGACCTGCCTCATCTAAAATTTGTTTCACAAAGGCTTGGTTTGATTCAGAGCTAGTAACATCCAGTTTTAGTGCTTTGATGTTGTTCTCGTATTGTGGAATTTTTTCAACGCGGCGTGCTCCAGCGTATACTTTCCAACCCCGTTTGGCAAAAAGTTCTGCTGCCTCAAATCCCATTCCATTTGAAGCACCTGTGATTGCAACAATTTTTTGTGTCATCTCTTTAGAGTCCTTTCAATTTGTCTGTATCTTGTTTTCATGATTTTAAAAGTAATTATACCACTTTAGTAAATCAAAGGCTAAAAAACTTCCGCGGAGTAAACGGAAGTTTTAGGAGTATTTATGAAAAAAGTTTATTTAGGAGTATGGAAACTATTATACGTTATAATGCTGAAATGAAACTTAAATGAAAAAGAAAATGTTTTTGTATTTTTAGAATCCCTTTTCTATAAATCAATTCTAACTATAAGGACCTGATGATTGAGTGATAATGCTAGTTTGAAGCATTCTTAGTAAGAAATTGATTTTTTATAAATGGTTTATAGAATAAATTGTACAGCGTTTAATTGGACTTGCTATCTGAAATAACGTAAAATTGTAGTGAGGAGGACGGTTACAATGAGTAAAAATTATAAAAAAATCCTAGTCGCAATTGATGGATCTGAGCAGGCAGAAGAAGCGTTAAAAGAAGCTATTGTCCTTGCTAAAAGAGACAACTCACAATTATTCGTTTTACATGCGACGGATAAAAACAGTATTTATGCAGCTGGTAACCCAGTTCCTGTGGTTCCTGCACCAGCTATTCCAGTAGTTCCAGCAGTTCCCGTACTTGAAGAAAGTGCAGATAATGAAGCTAAAGAAGTTTTAGACAAAGCTTTGGCAATTATCAATAATGAAGTGAAGTTTGAAGAAATTCGAGTTGATGGTT
>OAWO01000374.1_pt1 | contig 19822 bp, 18 predicted proteins | sample 1495421 | NCBI WGS metagenome assembly OAWO01 (sample SAMEA2580162, study PRJEB22360) | human gut metagenome | biome: human gut; feature: human-associated habitat; material: faeces | place: Denmark | collected 2008/2010
GGAGCCTTCCAAGCAGCTTTACTTCAATCAGCTCCATCGGTTTATTTAACAGAAATGCTATCGCAAATCCAAGGATAAACGGTGTTGTCAGAGAACAGACGCGTCTGAGTGAGCGAATGATGAAATCAATTTTATCGAAAGCGAAATATATGCTGATTCCTATGGCGATCACAATCACATACAGCCATATTTTCTTTCTCATGTCCTCGGTTAATCTAAATTTCATATAAATCGCCTCCATCCCTATCTATTCTATCATGAAAATTCTGTTTCATTTCTTACAAATTCGAAAGTATTAGTCATTCAGGATCCTCTGCTTCAGCTCTTCAAACACATAGCGGTCCTCACGCATCTGCGCTTCCCTCGTATTGGCCAGTGTTCGTTTATGCACACTTAACAGCGGTGGCAGCTGAAGACGCTTGAAAGCGTTTTTTGCCCTGGTGGTCAGCAGCCACTCCAAATCCTTTAAAAAGGCATCCGGGTCATCGAGATGATAATATTTCATCCAACGTGCAATGTCCTGCTTCCAGATACTGCCGTCTGCATAGCTCTCCATAAATGAGCGAAGGCTGAGGTCTGTACCCAGATGCTCGATGAGATAATCATGATAGAACCATTTCATCGGATCAAACTGTGCATCCTTCAATTCCGCACTCGGCGGCATTGTCCAATCCATCCCATGCTCATGCACGCACGGCAGCAGATTCAGCGGCACCACCTCTTTGCCGAAGTGCGCATTCAATGCTTTTGACAAATCAAACAGCTGCACCTTGGTCAAATCACCGATGAGCGACAATGCCCCGATGCTGTCCCCGTAGAGGGTACAATAGCCCAGAGCGGTTTCCACCTTATTCCCATTATTCACAACAACACCGCCAAGGATACCTGCAAAGCCGCTTAACAGATAACCGCGGGAGCGTGCCTGTACATTTTCCATTACCAGCGAAGGCATTGCTTCCACCGCGTAGCCGTATTCCTTATGAAACAGCTCAACACTTGCCTGCACGAGTGTTTCCATGTTTCCCTCCTGATATGCAATGCCCAGAGCCTTCGCCTCCGCAGCAGCATTGGAAATGGTCGTCGTACTGTTGTGGCGTGTTGCTATGTTATAGCCGTAAACACGCTTTGGCCCCAGGGCGGCAACCAGCAGTGCAGCCGTCACACTGCTGTCCAACCCACCGCTCATACCGACAATCCAGGGAATTGCACGATTGAATATCTGCGCATCAAAATCCCGGATTCCCAGAAGCAGCGCATCCAGCAGCTGCGGCTGTGTGGATTCCACTTCCCTTGTTTCCGCAAGATCTACAATCTGCATTTCCTCATGAAACCAAGCAGCCTGATAAATGGTTTTCTTCTGCATGCGGACACCGCTGCCTCCGGCCATGACCACAACATCCTTGCCACTGTTCTGCATACCGAGGGCATTGGCATAAATGACATTGCCCTTTAAGCTGTATGTCTGATCAAGCTCGTACATTGCGGCATCCAGATTGATATTGATATCTGTTAACTGAACCTCACGTCCAAAATTCAATGCAAAGACGTGTCCCTTAAATTCAATGGCGCTGTTGATCGGGTTTTCCTCGAAATAGCGCGCATCATCCGTATAGGGCGTATTCCGCTTAACCCGCATATGCGTCTGCTTGCGATACGCAAAAAATGCCGCATTAAATCTTCTGCGATTGCGATAGCGGATATTTCCCCAGACAATGGCAATATCCTCACTTTCCGCAAGCAGTGCTTCATTGAAGCTGTCCACATAGCGGCACCAGTCATCATCCAGCCACTGATCACCGAGCAGATATCCGCTGACGGCATTCTGCGGAAATACGATCATATCCGCCTGTTCCTCTCTGGCCTTCTGAATCATCTGTTTCATATAGGAAACATTTTCCTCACATTTTCCCTGTTTGACATGCATGGTCACAATGGCAACCTTCATGATATCCCTCCTCATCTTCAACATGAGTATCATACCATGAATCGTACGAGAATTGAAGAATTCCCTTTTAAAGTTGCGGCATCTCCTATATAATATAGAAACAGGAAAAGTGAGGTTTGTTGTATGGAACAATATATCGTAGAGGGGAATATCTCTGTAAAAGCCGTTCTACTCGCTCAGAAGCGGGACATTATAAAAATCATCGTCGATGAGAAGAAAAAGGATCGTGATACCGCCTTTATTCTTCGTCAGGCAGCACAGCGCAATATCCCGATCGAACAAAACAGCCGTCAAGCCATTGATGAGCTTGCACAGGGAAAAACGCATGGCGGGCTGCTGGCACTTTGCGGCGAGCGCCGCTTTCAGACACTGCAGGCTGTCGCTGAGAAGGATTCAGTTTTTCTGGCACTGATCGAGGGGGTGGAGGATCCCTTTAATTTCGGCTACATACTGCGTACGCTGTATGCGGCAGGCTGCGACGGCGTCATCATTCCACCGCGGAACTGGACTACTGCTGCAGGAGTTGTTACCAAAGCCAGTGCAGGCGCCAGTGAATATCTGAATCTGATTGTCGCAACGGATATGGAGGCTCTGCTTCAGGAAATGAAGCAGGCAGACATACAGCTTATATGTGCACAGCGCAAGGATGCAATCTCCCTGTATGACTATGCCTTTCCTTTAAAGCTGTGTCTGGCAATCGGCGGTGAAATGCGCGGGTTGAGTAAGCATGTGCAAAATCACAGCGACCAGAATCTGTTTATTCCCTATCGTCAGGATTTCCGCAATGCCATGACGGCAGCGGCATCTACGGCAATCTTCGCCTTTGAGCTTGTCCGTCAGAAAACAGCAGACTAACCATCCAAACCATGCAGCTTCGGCTGTATGGTTTTTCTTTTTTATATGCGCCGATACAAAAAAACTGTATCTGCAGGAGAATGTCGCAATGACATTTCAGACCTGCACATACAGTGGTATTTGAGTAGCTGTCAGTAAGCATGACGTTCATGCATGCACTGCCCCGTTACGGCTCCTGCAGCAGTGCAGACAGCTCTTCCAGCTCATCCTGACGCATGCCGATGGATTTCAGATAGGAAAAACAGCCTGCTTCATCCAGCATGGTGAGCAGCGGCTGCAGCATGTCCGGTGTGCTGTCAAGCAATGCGCGCACTGCCGGGATCGCCATTACATCCGCCGGAAGCATCCGGTTTACACCCAATGCATTATAGGTGGCGGACACCTGATAATCCGCAAGGATATCCTCATTGCATACACCGCACAGCTTCAGCAGGAGTGCTGCCAGTATGCCGGTGCGATCCTTGCCTGCCGTACAGTGAAACAAGACTGCATGTCCTGCTTTCCTTGTATTTCGTATATGGCGAAGTGCTGCACATACCGCCTCCGGTACGGCTCTCACCATATCCACATAATCCAGCTTCATACTGTCAAGAAATCTCTTTTGAGCCTGCTCATCCAATGAATCCGCAAGCGGCACCTCCTCCTTCATAAAGGGAAGCGATACCCGCGCAATTCCATAGCGTTCGCTGTCATAGGGTGCCTGTATCTGTTCCGTTTTGCTGCGAAGGTCCAGAATCAGCTGAATATCAGCTTCCTGCAGCTTTTTCCAGTCCTCCTGTGTCAGATTGTTCAGCATATCACTGCGATAGCAGCACTGCCATGCCGTTATCGTTTCCCCGCAGGGATAGCCGCCGAGATCCCGTACATTGCCGGCTCCCTGCAAACGCATACGGCGTGCTGTCCTCATTTCTGACTCCCCGTTTTTTGTTCATAGGGCCAGTGAACGATACCGCCGATGTTATACAGCTCATCATAACCAAGAGCCCGCAGCTTCTTCAATGCCGTCCTGGAACGCTGCCCGCTGCGGCAGTACAGATAATGCGGCTTCCCTTTCGCCACAACAGCAGCTGCCCTGTCTTCCAGCTCACTCAGGGCAAGGTGATCCGCTCCGGGAATATGACCATCCCGATATTCATCCGTTTCCCGCACGTCGATCAGCTGGATGTCTTTCCCTGCATCCAGCTCCTGCTTTACTTCCTCCATTGTTTTATCAAAAGAAAATCCAAACATAGCCGCCTCCTAATCCACGAACAGATAGCCGCAGAATATATATAGCATATTGATGTAAAAGGACCCCATGCCAAGGTATGCAAACCAGCGGTTCACAATGGCCAGATCCAGATAACCCAGCTGCATAAAGAGCAGCAGCAGAACGATAACGATTGCGACCACCTTGCGAAAAACAGCATTGCTTCGCTTTTTACGATTCAGTGAAACACCGAACATAAACAGAGAAGCAACCATGATGATGATCAGCAGCGTATGCACAAAGCCGCCCTTCAGCCAGGTTTCCACCAGCTTGGTAAGAAAGGCTGAAAGTACGATGATCAGCAGCGGTGTTCCCAGTCGTTTGACATCATCCATTTTATACTTCCTCGATGACCACTTTTTTCATAACATCGCCGTTGCGCATATTGCGTACAGCGCCCAGATTGTCTGTCACCTTGCCGAATACGGTATGTACCCCATCCAGATGCGGCTGCGGACAGTGGCAGATAAAGAACTGACAACAGCCGGTATCCTTACCGCGATGTGCCATAGACAGGCTTCCATCCTCATGCTTATGCGGGTTGTTTGCCGTTTCACAGGGTATCGTATAGCCCAGATCCCCGGCACCGGTTCCATATGGGCAGCCGCCCTGCGATACAAAGTTTTTAATGACACGGTGAAAGGTTTTGCCATCGTAATAGCCCTCCTTCACCAGCTTGACGAAATTCTCAACGGTGCGCGGAGCATCCTCCGGATACAGCTCAAAGGGAAGCTCTGCCCCGTTCTCCATTGTTATTGTTCCATGGTATATCATGTTCATTCCTCCTATTTCATTCTATAAATATACTATAATCCGACAAAAAAAACAACCGCCGGGAAGCTGAGGCGGTGAAAAACATACAAACGGAATCGTCGGTTCAAACTCCTGCAGTTCCCTGACTTTCAGCCCTCCAAAAGGAAAAGGGTTATGCCAGCAGTACCATATTGGCACTGTTCAGGATGCGTATTCTGCGCTTTCTGAAGATTTCGTTTCCGAATACTCCGTCAAATGCAAAATCATCAAACAGCCTGACCCGCCCTGTCATCGTATCCTTAAGGGTGATTTCAGCCTTATCCAGATAAAGCGTCCATTGCTTGATAATCTTTAAATCCATCCTTTCCAGTCCATGCACGCCAAAACCCATGGCACTGCCTTCATGTACAACCGTGAGCGCATGCTCCTGAATCGCCTGTTCCCCAATCCAGCTGACACGGGAGCCGCTGTCAAAGCCAAACAGCGAAATCTCCTGATCGGCTCGTTTTACCAGAAAGCAGGGAAAGCTTCCCTTCAGCATATTGGGATAGGGGATCCGAAACCTGTTTTTCAAAACGATGAACTGCTTTGCGACATCATCCAGCTCAAAGTCAAGCTGATGCAAAATATCCCAGCCAAGAATCCCGTCGAAGCCGAACAGATCGATGTTACCGAAGCGCAGGGAAAAATCTGAGGAATCCAGTGCAATCATCGCCATGTTTAAAACCTCCAGTCCCCCCAGCTGGACGGAGTTTGCTACCAGCCCCTGCATATCCCGCCGGGTTCCGCCGATACTTCCAATCTGCAGTTTACCTCCTGTTTTTTTCAGCTTCAGCTGTGCAATTTTTTCACTCTTGATGCCGCTGATCTGTGCTCCTGTATCCACAACAAAAACAGCCCGTACATGATTGATATAGACTGGAATTGTAAACAGTCCGAAGATATTGCGGGAAAGCGGAAGGGTAAATTCACGCTGATAATAGCGCAGCTCCCATGCATGTTCCTTCCCCATCACCTGCTCCTGCGCTTTTAATAATGCACTCGGAAATAGACCAAGGGATACCCGTTTCCTCTGTTCCTCATATTCTGCCGGCTGCACATGAGCGGCAGGATGACTTTGTACCTTACAGCTATGCATGCCATCACCTCCTGTCTTTTGTGTTCGATTATATCATAAGCATATGTGAGAATTGTGGGTTACTTTCCTTATGGTGCGGATTTTTATCAATTTCTCAAGTTTTTCGATTGCAGCTGCCTGTTCAAGCAATTCCGGTACAGCCTGCTGTACACGCATCCTGCATAAAATAATGAAAGGTTGGAAAGAATACCCACAGATTACGTTTTCATGTTGAAGAGTTCTTCATGGTATAGTAAAATGGATGCATGGCAAAAACATGGAAAAGGAGTGATTGATATGCAGACAAATAAAGCTTCACTGCCTGTGATGAGTGTTCAGGGAAAGGTGGATCATCCCATCATGAGCGGAAACGGATATCGTGTCGGTTATGATGGATATGGCAGAATCCCGATGGCGACAGGCGGTATTATTTACAACTATAAAATCGGTGATTCCTGCATGGGTATTGCAGGAGATCACATAGAGCCGGGCGTTAGTCTGAAGAATCCTGTAGAAAAAGAAAACAATGCACTGCAGGCCTTTGCCTGTATCGGAAACAGAGCGAAGGTCATCAGCGGCGATGCAAAGGGCAAAGAGGGCTATGTGACCGGGAAGCATGGCGGTATTGATCATGTAATGGTTTATTTCGATGAAGAAACGCTGGAGCTGATGACAACAGAGGATAAGGTGCTGATCAAAGCCTGCGGACAGGGACTTAAACTGATCGATCATGAAGAGATACAGCTGATGAACATCGATCCGACGCTGTTTGAAGGACTGGGAATCGTGGAGGAGGAGCAGGGAATCAAAATACCGGTTGTGACCTGTGTTCCGGCCTATCTCATGGGAAGCGGTTTGGGAAGTGCGACCACCATGCTGGGAGATTACGACATTATGACGCAGGATGCACAGGCAAATAAGGAATTCGGAATCAATGAGCTGCGCTTTGGTGATCTGGTCATGATTCAGGATCATGATAACCACAACGGTCCGCACTATCGCAGGGGAGCGGTATCTGTCGGTATTGTTGTGCATGCGGATTCCTATACAAGCGGACACGGCCCCGGACTGGCTGTGATTATGAGCAGTCGGTGCGGAAGCATTGAGCCGATTCTGGATCCAAACGCGAATATCGCAAACTATCTGCATATAAAATAACTATAAAAGCTGCAGCATAATGGATATGTGCTGCGGCTGTTTTCATATGCCGGTATCATCTATGAACCATCCAAATCAAAAGCGGATTGCAGAAAACCGCCATATAGGATACACATATACGCCTACTGTATACACCTGCCTATTCAGAAAAGATTATGATTTCATACGCCGAGTACCCTCATGCCTTATGACATGTTGGCTATTTTGTATCCTGTACACAAAAAAATGCTTCCATACCGTTCTCATGACGGCGGGAAGCATTCTATTAACCTATACAGCTAGTCTCTGTTTCCTACAAAACGCAGAATATACAGGAAGATATTGATGAAATCCAAATACAGCTCAAAAGCAGAATAGATCGAAAGCTTTTTCAGCATTTCTTCATCCCCTTCATAGCTTGCATACAGTGCCTTCATCTTCTGTGCATCATAGGCAGTCAGTCCGGTAAAAATCAACAGACCGATGGCACTCATCAGCATTGTGCTGGTATCAGCCCCCATGAACATCATAATAACCTCAGTGATGATCAAAGCAAGCAAGCTGCCAAAGAGAATCGGTCCAAAGCGGAGCAGATTCATTTTCGTCGTATATCCGATGACAGCCAGACTTCCGAAATACACAGTCGTCATCAAAAACGCCATAGCCAGTGTACCCGGCAGGTATACCAGAGCAAGCGTTGAGAAGGTGATACCGGTCAGCATAGAGTACGCCAGGAATAAAATCTTGGCACTTGTGGCGGACATCTTCATCAGACGTGCCCCCAGAGCGATGACCACACCGAATTGTGCGGCAATCAGAATCAGTGGCGCAAATCGCATCGTATAAATATAATAAATCAAATCTGTGGAATATACAGCAAAGGCAGTAGCCGTAGTCACCAGAAGACCCAATGTCATCCATCCAAATGTACGTACAGCATGCTTCTGCAGGCTGGTTGCTGCATATTGCGGCTCAAAATAATCTTCATTGCGTTCAAACATAAATATTCCTCCTTTTCCTATAGTATAAGTCATATTGTATCATTTTTACAGTAAAATAGAAAGATTTTGCGGTATTTTATGATTCTTTATCAAATGCGTGCACAATACCATCCGCAATCGCCTTAGCCATTGCCTCCTGATTCTTCTCTGATTTCAGATAGGACAGGTCACCATCATTGGATAAAAAGCCTGCCTCCACTAAAATTGTCGGAATATCGGTATATTCCATCAGAGAAAGCGGGGCGTCCGCCTCATCCTTCAGCCCTCTGCTTTTCATCCCCTTCAGACCCGTGAGCTGTTTATTTACCTGCTTTGCCAGTGCCCTGCTTTTCGCATCACTCTCTCTTACCCAGATTTCCGCACCCCTTGCGGAATCCTGCGCTGTATCCGAAAAATTCATATGAATCGATATAAAATAATCCGCTTTTGATGTGTTGGCAATGCGGGAACGCTCCAGCAAATCCTTTTCATTATCCGACGGCCAGGACACCTTGTCCTGCACTCGTGTATACACAACATCCACATCCTGCTTCTCCAGCAGCTTTCCGATTTTTTTCGTCAGCTGCAGTGTAATGTTTTTTTCCTTTGTGCCATCCGCCGCAACACTGCCGTCATCATAGCCGCCGTGACCGGCATCCAGAACAACCCGTCGCTTTGTGACCTTCTTTTCTTCAGCCTGCTTCTGTGTACGGATAACCAGTGTTTCCGCCTGCTGCTTTTTATCTGCTTTTTCCTGTGCATAGGCATTTCGTATAAAGGGTACGATTACGAAACAGAATACAATGACAGAAAAGAACAAAGCATGTCGCTGTACAAAATTCTTTTGCATGAAATCACCTCATGTTAGTTATATACATCTTTTTTCAGCTCCTGAATCTCCTCATATGCCGGACTTTCCTTATCCAGCCGTGAGGCATAACGCTCCAGAAGCCTGCGTGTACGTTTTTCATCATCATCCAGATATGCCAGAGCATAATGCAACACCACGTCGGTTACATCACTGTGTGTGGCTAACAGCTTTTGAAACATCTGTTCTCCTTTTTTTGATTTAAGTGCGATATATGCCTTTGCCTGTTCATACTGCATCCCGACACGGAAGAAATCGCTCGTTTTGGAAAATACATGCAGAAACTTATCGACAAATGCGATAAGTACACGGTACTGTTCCTTGTCCCTGCGTCCCTGCTCCATCAATAGATCCAGCAGAAAGGTAACCACACCAATCATATCCAAGCCATCGTTAACCTGATACATCATAGCTTCCAGGCTGTCAATATGAAATCTTTTCGCAGTTTTAAACAGCAACCGGAACTGTTCCAGCAAATCCGCCGCAACCTGTTCACTGCCCTGTTCCATCAAATCCAGAATCGCATCGGATATAAGACCGTAATGGGTAAAGCCGAAGTCCTCTCTTCTTGCAATCTCCAGCACCGCTTCATCGATGAAGGCTTTGGGGAACGTTGCATGGGTATCGTCAATCTTCTGTGTTTCAAAGATAGCATCCGCGACTGCAAGATCGTTGTAAGTGGCTTCCAGACGCCCCCGAATATCCTCACAGGTAAGCGTACACCCAAGCTCCGTAAGATACGTATTGATTTCTTCACTGCGCATACCTCTGATTTTGTTCACCATGTCCTGCGACGTAACCTTTTGCAGATACAGCTCTTTCATACGATTCACTCCATTTCTCGTTCCTGCAGCTTCCCGGGGTGGTACCGGGCTTGATTGTCCGATGCTGCTTATCTTTGGAATTTTCAAATCCCGAGTCATAACGATATCATTTTTTTTACAAATTTGCAACCCATGTTCTCTCTGCCATCTTTTGAAAGGCCTTTCTCCGAATGACTGACACAGCTGACAGCTTACCATACCGTGGATGGTGTTCTTTATGAAAAATATTGCTGGTGAAGTGTATGCAGTGCGCAGACAGCTTGCAATTTCCTTCGTTATCCAGGCATCCAGACACCCTGTCTTGACAGCGACTTATACAAAACAGTGATTCACTACGATTCTAAATGCAAAAACACAGAATCGCTTCCACTGGACTGTGAAATGGTTCTGTGCTTTCTATTATGGTATACCCCATTCAAACAAATGGGGAAAACATCCGGTATATCCGTTTTTATTTATCCTGCAGACTTTCACACAATGCATACAGACCATCCAGAAACCGTTCATTGTCCTGCTGTGTCCGCTTTTTCGCATGATTTGCGTAATTGCCATGCTTACGCTCCACACTGCCGACATGACGCATTGTGAGAAGGCGATTGATATTTTCCGTTGTATAGGGGACTCCATTGCAGGAGATCGGATATCCTTCCTTACTGAGAACCAGTGCAGCCAGACCGTAATCCTGCGTAACAACAATATCTCCCTTTTTTACATGCGACAGCAACAGAAAATCCGTACTGTCTCTTCCTTTATCCGCCATAAGGATAACGACATGCTCATAGGGAAAGACATGGGAGGTATCACATACCAGTATTACAGGAAAACCGAAATCCTCTCCTGCCTGCAGGGTTTCCTCAATCACCGGACAGCCGTCCGCATCGATATAAATATCAGACATGCTCGACCAGATGCGGGTCATAGCCGTTGTTTTTCAGAATTGCAAGCACATCTGCGATATGCTTGTTATCATTGGTTTCAATAATAACGCCGACTCTGCACTGATTAAACAGCATGGCATTCTGAATACGGTTATGATTTACAGAAATGATATTGGCTCCGGTTCTGGATATCAGCTCAATCATACGGGACAGATTCCCCGGCTTATCCATAACGTTCATATTGATGACTGCCTTGCGTCCGGTCTTCATCAAGCCGAGGTCGATTATTTTAGACAGTAGATTGACATCGATATTTCCTCCGGAAAGAACTGCAACGCATTTGTGATGCTTCAGATCCACCTTACCGAACATCGCCGCCGCAACACTGGTGGCTCCGGCTCCCTCAGCGACCATCTTCATTTTCTCTAGCAGTGTCAGTATGGCAGCCGCAATTTCCTCCTCACTGACGGTTACCACCTCATCCACATACTTGCTGCACAGCTCATAGGTCAGCTTTCCCGGAGTTTTTACAGCGATTCCGTCCGCGATCGTACTTACATTCTGCAGCTTGATAATCTCCTTCTTTTCCAGCGACTGCTTCATGCTCGGCGCATGCTCGGACTGTACGCCGATAATACGGCAGCTGGGACGCATTGCCTTGATTGCAACGGCAATCCCGCTGATCAGACCGCCCCCGCCAATCGGTACGATTACCGTATCCACATCACTGAGCTTATCCAGAATTTCCAGACCGATCGTTCCCTGTCCGGCAATGACATATTCATCATCAAAGGGCTCCACGAATACTGCGCCTGTGATTTCCTGCAGATTCTTCGCATACTCATAGGCATCATTGAACGTATCTCCCTGCAGCTCCACCGCAACACCATAGCTTCGCGTTGCTTCAATTTTAGACAGCGGAGCGGTTTTCGGCATAACGATTGTTCCCTTGATTCCCATCTTCATGCAGGAATAAGCGACTCCCTGTGCATGGTTTCCGGCACTTGCGGCTATCACGCCCTTCTCGCGCTCCTTTTGTGTCAGAGAATGCAGCTTATGGTAAGCTCCACGCAGCTTAAAGGCACCGGTTCCCTGCAGATTTTCCGCCTTGATCCACAGATTATCATGCAGCTTATCCGCATGCACCAGCGGTGTTTTGGAAATAACATCCTTCAATACTTCTTTGGCATCATAAATATTTGAAATATCCATACAATTTCCTCCTGTATCCTTATCTGTATTGTACTATGAATATCACCGTTCGAAAAGAGTGTTTTTCTACAATTTGGATACATTTTATTCACATTGTTTTTATATTGTATACAATCATCTATGTTATGCATACATGTTTGTTTCATCGTATACATATCGTGGAATCCTGTATATCGTATCTGTTTCAGTATTCCCCGCCGATGTTCCTTCATACCAATAGCCGCGTCCGTCCGCAGCCATTCTCCTTATGGAAGTATAACCGTAAAAAAACTGCCGTCTCCAGTTGGAGAACAGCAGCTTTACAGACTTAGTCTTTTTCGATGAAGTCCAGCAGCTCCTTGGCCGCGATATTGATACCGTCACGGTTTTCTTTATCAAGTCCCAGGTGGGTGTAAATTTCTCCGACGAAGCAGCCGCTGTCGCGCAGTGCGACAAACATCTGGTCAATCAGAGGCTCACAAACCTCCTGCTGCTGCATCGGTCCAAACGGGTTCGCAAAGTAGGTTGTGGAAATACCGACCTCCTGTGTCGTTCCCTTGGCCATACGTTTTCCCTCCTTGCAGGTTGCCTTCGCATCCTCAAGAGTATCAAAACGATGCAGTCCCAGCTTATCATCATAGTTATTTGCATAGGCAAATAAGTCAATTCTATGATTCATCGCTACGATTTCATATGGTGCAGCCGGTGTGATAACACGGGCATTGTTGCTGGATTCCGGATTCATGAAAATGGAGCGGTCCATATCACGGTACGGGGTTCCCGGATCCAGATCATCCAGACGGATAAAGGCACCGATTTCCGTACCCTGTCCATAAGGAACACCGTCCTCCAGATGAATGGTACCCATATCATCAAAGACAACCTCAATGTCCTTAATGACATCCGCACCGGCAATTTTCAAGGCTTCAATGGATTCGGACTTACCTGCTCCGGAATCCCCCATCAGCATAATACCCTTGCGTTTTCCGCTCTTTAAGGTAATATTGACGAATGCTCCGTGAATCGGCAGCCAGCCCTTCTGCATTTTTCTTACGTTATGCAGTGTCAGTGTCATTTTCTTCAGATAACCGAAGTATTCAATACGTTCATGATAGCTGACACATCCGATCCATACATCATCCTCGGCATCATAATGGAAGGTTGTCTGTTCCTTGTCATCCTGATTACCGAATAAACAAATCAGATCCGGTTTTTTGCGGCACTCATCCTCATTCGCCAGCTCAAACAGATTTGCCAGAGATACGGCAGAGGAAATAAAGTCACGGTGGAAGTAGATAAAGGCAAGCAGGCTTCCGACCTTGCATGGATAACAGAACCATTCATCCGGTGTTCCGGTAAATTCCGTAATCGGATTGGTATCCCGTTCTGTAAACATCCCGGTACGCTTGTTTGACTTCGGATGAAGGATCATCGGTGTCCGCAGCATAACGGACTGAATGAATTCGATATCCTTTAATGCATCGTATTTAGGGCTCAGCTTTGGATTATCAATGTTTTTCACTGCAATCGATGCATTGGTACCAGCCTGCAGCTGACGGTATACACGGTTTTTTCTTCCCATGATCTGTTCCTCGATGTTACGGTACAATCCAAGAATCAGACTGGTAAAGCTGGAATCTGCGCCCACAAAGGTCAGATCCTGCAATGCATTCCCCTGTCCGATCGACATTACGGAGAATCGCTGATGCTTTTTCCAGAAGTTGTACATTTCCTCAACGAACTCCAGCAGCTTCGCTTTATCGTTCAGATATGGAGAATCCACCTCTTCCGCTTTGAATACACGCAGCATGCGGAACAGCTTCAGAATTTCAAAGGTTGCCTCTCTGGTTGTTTTGCCGTTCAATGCGTAGAAGTATAAAGCCTCGTTATCAGCTTTTAAGTAATCCAGGTAGTTATGAACATAATTACTGAACGTGGAAGAATTCAGCAGCTGGTCACCGGAATGTGCGTATCCTGCGCTGTAGTTCAGTATTGCAAGTTCTTTTGTTAAATACAATGTCTCTTTCATAATCTGCTCCTTTCAAATTCATAAATGAAGTTGGAAAATAAAGTTAAATAACCCTATCGGGTTATATTATACAATAAAAAGAAAAAATAAGAAAGTAGTTTTTGTAATATTTTCATTTTATGAAAACTTTTTCAATTCAAATTTCTGTTTCGCAGCTGTGCACATCTGTCGCACAGCATACTGGTAACGATTACATGATATGCGAGAGCCGGGAAAAGTATACCGCAATTTTGTCACACGATCGTAAAAAGACCGTATTTTTTTGAAATCCTGAAGCACTTCGGTCTTCCATATCATATATAGAAAGCGATGATGGAGATTCTCATCGTCAAGTGATACAACCGGCTTTCATCTGTAGCTGTAAGGTACCTTTCCCATGTACCTTACAGCAGTTATTAAAAGCTTCAGCACTTGCATAGGCAGCCGGCTCTTCGCATGCATCACTTCGCGCTCTAAGCTTTAGAAAAAAGTCCGAATCCCCTTCGAACTTTTTCACAGCATATTCAGACTGCCTGAAAGTCTCACGCAGACTTATTTCTGTAATTCCTTCTTGACCATGTCAACAATCTCATGCAGGGAAACATCACTGCTTTCATCAGCTGTTCTGGCACGGAATTCCACATTGCCGTCCTTGATTCCTCTGCCGACGGTGATGCGGTATGGAATACCAGTCAGCTCCATATCCTTGAACTTCACGCCCGGACGTTCCTTGCGATCATCCAGCAGAACATCAATGCCTTCTTTTTTCAGTGCCTCATACAGTTCATTTCCAATGCGCATCTGTTCATCATCCTTGCTGGACACAACCACAATAGCGACCTCAAACGGTGCCACGCTTGTTGGCCAGATGATACCGGATGCATCGTTATGCTGTTCCACGATTGCCGCCATGCAGCGCTCCAGACCAAAGCCATAGCATCCCATTTCCACAGGATGCAGCTTATTGTTGACATCCTGATATTCCAGACCGAGTGCCTTTGCATATTTGGTTCCCAGCTTGAAGGTGTTGCCGACCTCAATGCCCTTACAGAACTTCAGCGGTTTTCCGCATTTCGGACAAATATCCCCTTCATGAACCTGCGCGATATCCGCAACGGTTTCCACTGTGAAATCCTTCAGGTTTACATTTTTGATATGATGATCGGTTTTGTTTGCTCCGACGATAAAGTTTTTCATATTTGCCACTTCACGATCCATGATAATCGGACACTCCAGTCCAACCGGACCTGCAAAGCCAACCCTTGCATGAGTAACACGTTCCACCTCATCAAAGGACGCAAGCTCCATTTCATTTGCCTGCAGCAGCTTCAGCACCTTGGTTTCATTCAGCTCCCGATCCCCCTTCAACAGGAAGGCCATCGTTTTCCCATCAACGGAATAAATCAGTGTTTTCACAAAATCATTTACGGATTTCTGGAAGAATGCCGCAACATCCTCAATTGTTTTCGCATCCGGAGTTTCCACGATTTCCATATCCAGCGCCTCTTCATCGGATGGCCTGCTGGTATCGATAACCTCGGTGATTTCCAGATTACTGGAGAAGTCACAGCCCTCACAGGTCACCACGACATCCTCCCCGATTTCGGTGATTGCCTGAAATTCCTCAGACAGAGAACCGCCCATAGCTCCAGTATCCGCCTTGACGATCTTATAGTTCAGATTGCAGCGATCCATGATATTCTTATATGCTTGAAACATCTTCATATAGGATTCCTGCAGACCGGCTTCATCAATATCAAAGGAATACGCGTCCTTCATGATGAATTCACGCACACGGATCAGGCCATAGCGCGGTCTTGTCTCATCACGGAATTTTGTCTGAATCTGATACAGGTTATATGGAAAATCCTTATAGGAGCTTCCCTTCATCATCGCTGCCATGGTAAACAGCTCTTCATGGGTCGGTCCCAGCACATAATTTTTCTGATAGCGGTCCTTTAATGCAAACATATTGGAGCCAAAAGCCTCACGGCGTCCGCTTTTCTCATAAATTTCTTCCGGTATCATGGCAGGCATGAGCAGCTCCTGTGCACCAGCGGCATCCATTTCCTCACGTACGATTTCCTCAATCTTTTTCAGTACGCGTTTCCCCATAGGCATAATCATATAAATTCCACTGCTGCTCTTTTTGATCATTCCCGCACGCACCAGCAGATTCCCGCTTGTACTGTCTTCATCCTTCACGTTTTCCCGCAATGTATAAAAATACGACTTACTCAGTTTCATAATCTTCTCTCCTTAGTATCCTTTATAAAGCACTGCGATATCCGACACCTTCGTTATGCCGCAATACCGCATACCCACATATCCACACACCGTTCAGTATATACCGGAGCGATTCCTTGTCACAACCTTGCGAATCATGGCGTCCTTTTCCAGACGCAGGGGTACATGGGTTCTGATTTTCTGCATTGGTGTTTTGGCAACGTCCAAGAGATTTCCATCCATATCATAGAGCTCCTGCAGCTCAAAACGTGTGGCGGATATCGTCGGTCCAAAAACCTCCGCAGCGATATGTCCGCGAAAGTTATTGCGCACCTCCAGCGTTGCCATGCCGCTTTCTTCCTCATAATCCAGAACATAGGCGATAAATTCCTGTGTCACACCGGCTCCGTTGACACCGTACAAATGCCCGTGAAAGCTCGGCATACCCTCATAGAAGCCGCACCCGGTGGGTCGGTTTTCCGCCTTTGCCAGTTCATTATAATACCATTCCATCCGTTTGTCACTCAGTCTTCCGCCTTCCGCATAAATTTCATCAATCAGCATGCGGTAGGTTTTGATCAGGGTGGCGATGTAATACGCGCTTTTCATACGTCCTTCGATTTTCAGACTGGCGATACCCGCCGTAATCAAATCCGGAATATATTTGGCAGCCATCAGATCCTTGCTGGACATGGAAAACAGATCCTGTTCATCATGCAGTGCACGATCTCCCTCATACAGACGATATTTCCAACGGCAGCTCTGCGCACACCCACCGCGATTGGCATCACGGCCTGTCATATTGTTGCTGAGTACACAGCGTCCTGAATAGGAGATACACATACCGCCATGGATGAAGACCTCCAAAGGTACCTGCGTATGAGCGGCACTTGCTTTGATTTCCTCCAGCGTAACCTCACGGCCGAGAACGACACGATCCATGCCTTTCTCCTGCCAGTAATTTGCGGCGCTGGAATTGGTGGAGGAATGCTGGGTGCTAACATGAACCTCCAGCTTCGGTGCCCATTTTTTGGCACACATCATGATGCCGGGAGAGGCAGCGATGATCGCCGTTACACCGATTCGCTCCAGCTCCATCAGATATTCCTTTAAGCCGTGTAAATCCTCTTCATGGGGCAGCATGTTCACAGTCACATGCACATGGGCGCCATGCTCCTTCGCAAAAGCAACCCCCTCTGCAATCTCCTTTAATCCGAAATTACTGGCACGGGAGCGCAGGGAAAACTGCTTGCCTCCCAGATATACAGCATCCGCACCGTACAATACCGCGATTTTCAAACGCTCCAGATCACCTGCCGGAGCGAGCAATTCTATCTTCTTCAAGCTCTCACCTACTTTACCTTGCTTGTTTTCGTATAATAGAAGCCATGACTCACATGATCCTCTTTGTATTTCTTTTCATATTCCTGATAGGTCTGACGGCCGTCCCGCACGCCCTTTAACACATCCTGATACAGACGAAGCGCTTCACATACATACTCGATATCATGGAAGATACCGTCAATGCGAAAATGCCGTACACCCGCTTCATACAGCTCCCGTATTTCTTCAAAGGAGACAAGTGTAAATCCGGTAAACACATGGGTTCCAAGCGCATCCTCAACAATCGGCATATGATCATCCCGTGTTTCCTCCATCAGATACAGCTGATGATTGTCCGTTACCGCTTCCTCTTTCCCCAGAAACTCCATATAGGCACTCAGCAGCTTCCGCTTGGAATGCATCATATTCAATCTGCCATGCAGAACGACTTCACATTCCCCCTGTACATCCCGTGCCACTGTACACATTTCCTGCAGGGTGATTTCCTTGGATATGGTTGCCATGCGGATTCCCTCATCCAGATAATACTGCATATCCATGGCATTGGTAATCAGGGTGTCCGGATTGTAAATAAGCCGGTCCTTCATATCAAGACGCGCTGCCTCATAAAGAACACCCTCGTCCCCGTAATAGATGCCTTCCACATCCAGCTCCTTCAAAAGCTTCAGAAAGTCACGCAGCCTCTCCAGCTCTTCCTCCACAAAAATGCGGTTGACCAGAACATACATGCTGATTTGACAACGGACACATTCCGCTTTGATATCCGGCAGCTCCTCTATTGGAAAACAGGCAGCTCCTCTCGCCGAGAAAAACGGTACCGCAATCTGTACACTCTGCGCACCTGCCGTCTTTAATTTTTCTATATCACCAAACGCAAATGGTGTTGCGATGAAATCAACCATAACGTCACCTTTCCTTTATGTGTCGAGTGCACGAAGGCACCGCTAACACTGCTTTTTATTATAATATATTCTGTACAGAAAAGGTAGGGAAAACATCTATTTCAAACAAAAAACCGCTTTTCATACCGTTGATGACCATGATGTATCCGCGGTGTACATGGAAGAAAAATGTCCAAGGACATTCCGAAAGACAAAAAGCAAAGATAGATAAATAAAGAAGGATTTTGTATAATAATATGGGTGATATATATTTCCGCTTTTGAAAACAAACATACAGTAATTGCGACGGGATATTGTGACTCTTATTTCCCAGGGTCAAAGTAACATCATAAGGCTCGTTTTTTATGTTTAAAAAAAGATTAAAAATCTGATTATCTGCATAAATACAGGGACTTTAAGCAATATGAATGAAAATACAAAAGAAATTTACCACTAATTTACTACGATTGAAAGAACCTTGATACGACAAAGAAAATAACATAAAAAAAACAAAATGGCATTTCATACAAGATATGAGATGTCTTTTTGTTGCTGTAACATAGCATAAAGTGTCCTTTTTCTGCTTGATTATCTACCATTTTTTTAGAACATGGATTGTCAAGAGCTTGTTGCGTAAGCAATGCTTGCTCTCTTGATAAGACATGGGATAAAAAATATTGTGACGGATAGCAGAAAAATAATGACTACTTGATTTTTTGATGATATACTCTAATAAATAGAGACTAGAGGTTTTGGAGGGGATACTGTATGAAATATATAGGAGCAATTATAACAACATATATTGTTTTATTTGTTTTGGACATAATGCAAAGAAGAAATCATAAGCAAACACAATCCTTAAAAAAATTTACGGTTAGGACAATAACTGATGTAAGTATAGTTTGTGCTGTTGGAGCTATTTTTGTGATTGGTGCAATGGTATTTGCACTAATAGACGAACCTGAAATATTTAAGAAAAATACCTTTATTATGATTATAGTTGTTGCTCTTTTAGGACTGATGTTTTTGGGAATGATTGCACCACTCAAGGGCGTTTGGGATATTTGTGTAGACGACAATGATGTTACTGTTATAAAGGTATTTCTATTTAAAAGTCATTGGAAAATATCGGATATATCATATTGTAAAATGAAACGTGGTGGTATGAATGTGTACATTAATGGAAGAAAGAAAAAAGCATTTTTTGTTGATGCTATGACAGACCACTTCGACAATTTCATAAAACGAATGGAAAAAGAGGGAAAAGAGATTATTGTTCTAGAACCAAAAGAGTTAAGCAATCAAAAAAACAAATCCTAAAATTTTAGGTTATCGTATCACTATATTTATGCAAAACTTATCTATATAGGAATATTATGGATTTTGTTATATTTTGATTGTTTATATTAGTTTCATTATTTGTTATAGCATTAAGTGCTTGTATTATCTATCCTATAAAATTTAGAAGATAAATAACATACAATTTTTCTCTTTTGGTAATGTGATATTATTAGTTGGGCAGGTGGAGTGATCCAGACGCGGTGGCGGTCGAAGACATAGAGCCAC
>OAWO01000378.1_pt1 | contig 19657 bp, 17 predicted proteins | sample 1495421 | NCBI WGS metagenome assembly OAWO01 (sample SAMEA2580162, study PRJEB22360) | human gut metagenome | biome: human gut; feature: human-associated habitat; material: faeces | place: Denmark | collected 2008/2010
GGAAAAAGTAGAAGTGTATTATTTGCCTCATTTAAAAATTGGTAGCATATATAAAATACAACAATAGTGTGAACGGTCGATTTACTGATATATTAATATTTATATTTAGCAATGGGAATATTGAGAATTGTTTTGCGTTTTGGACGAACTATTATTGCATTGAAAATTTGAAAAAATTGATTTTCCGATTATGTATTTAATGGTAGGTAAAAAAAGAGTTTTAGATATTGAAAATTACAGACAAGAAGTGATAAAGAAAATACAAGCACTTCATTACAATCAGAGCAGTTGGTCTTAGGATTGACTGCTTTTTTTATACAGATTTTTTATTAACAGGCAATTATCAAGATACGGTAGTTGCCTTTTTTGATTGGAGGAATTTTAAAATGAATGATAAAAACTTTATTGAAGAATTAAGGCAAAAACGTGAAGAATACGGAGTAACACAAACAAGGCTTGCGGTTGCCTGTGGTATCAGCCGTGAGTATTATAACCGCATTGAAAAAGGCAAACTTCCATTGACACAAGAACTGAAAGAAACATTAGAAAAACGGATTGAGCGTTTCAATCCACGAGAGCCATTATTCCTACTGATTGATTACTTTCGTGTCCGCTTTCCTACTACGGACGCATTAAAAATTATCCGTGATGTACTGCAACTGAAAGCCGATTATATGCTGTATGAAGATTATGGAAAATACGGGTATGAAAGCAAATATGTGCTTGGCGACATCAATGTCATGTGTTCCATGCAGGAGCATTTAGGAATTCTATTAGAACTGAAAGGGAAAGGCTGTCGGCAACTGGAAAGTTATCTGCTGGCACAGGAACGCTCATGGTATGATTTTATGCTTGATTGCATGACGGCTGGCGGTGTGATGAAACGGCTTGATTTGGCTATCAATGACCGAGCAGGAATATTAGATATTCCAAAACTAAAGGAAAAATATATGGCTGGGGAATGTGTTTCCTATTTCCGTAAACAGAAAAATTATGGCAGTACAGAAAAATGTGGTGATGATATGCCAAAGAATACAGGCGAAACCTTATATCTTGGCTCAACAAGTAGCGAACTATATATGTGTGCTTATCAAAAAAACTATGAACAGTATGTCAAGAATGGTACAGAAATTGAAGATACCGAGATTAAGAACCGTTTTGAAATACGCATGAAGAATGAGAGAGCCTATTATGCGGTTGTAGACTTACTGACTTATCGGGACGCTGAACGTACTGCTTTTTCTATCATCAATCATTATGTCCGCTTTGTAGATAGAGAGGACGATAAACCGAAAAGTCAATGGAAAATGAATGAGGATTGGGCGTGGTTTGTAGGGGATAACAGAGAACCGATACGCTTAACTACAAAACCAGAGCCTTACACCTTGCAAAAGGCATTGCATTGGCTACAAAGACAGGTTGCACCGACCATAAAAATGGTGCAGGCATTAGACAGAGAAAATCATACAACGATACTGAAAGATATGATTGAGCAGGCAGAACTCAAAGACAAGCATAAACACTTATTACAATTAGAAAAATCAACCATAGAAGAACGTATAGATACCGCTGTTCCACAAGAGAATGACGGTATTTTTTAATTTCTTCAAAAAATCTGCAACAAAACAGCTACTTGCGTACAGATATGGTGCGAGAAAAGGAAATCTAACTTTTTTTCAAAATTACTCATTAAATCGAGGTTTCCATTCCCTATATGGAGTGAAAGAAGATTTTAGAAATCTGCAACAAAACAAGGTGTTTATTCCCTATATGAAGTGGAAGTTGAGAAAATCTAAACTTTTTTGAGAAATATGACGGAAATTCATGATTAGTGGACAGTGTTCTATGAAAAGAGGAAAAACTATTTTCAATTTGTATTCAAACAGGTAGTAACGCTTGAGTGTTGGTATGAAAAGAAGAAAATCTTTTCATTTTCAACTTAACATTTGGCAGTTGCCGTTCCCTATATGGTGCAAAGAAAATCTTTCATTCCATTGTTGGCAGTAACGGTGGTGCATGGGTAGTTAAGGTGTGAAAAGAAAAACCGATTTTTTTCATCATCAACTTAGCAAACCGATATTTGTTTACCCTATATGGTGCAGGAAAAGAGATTTCAACTATTTTTATTTCAACTTAGCAACTGGACGTTTGCTGTACAAATATGTAGTGAAAAGAGAAAAAGTTTTGAATATTGGTTACGCTTCTGCTCTTTTCCAACGCGGTATATAGGAAAGACGATTTTCTTTTTTTGACCGTTCTTTGACAAGTAAATAAAGCAGTCTGATACGTTAGGCAGACAGCGAGCCGTTGGAGCTGATACGCCATGACCTTTTCCCTGTGAAGCGAGCGGAAACTGTCAGCGTCCATGTAAAAGATTTATCCCCTTTTATTGCCATGACCTGTCCTGTCTGATAATGATACTCCCGTACAGCCACAGCTTGAACGTTCAGAGCGTCGCACGCAATGGGTACGGCTACATAAGGACTATGCAGAGGTGGAACTCCTGTGGGCGATGATAAAGCCGTCAGACTGCTTAAAAATCAAAAAGAAAGGAGGTGCAGTCTTATGTATGATTTCAGTATGCCATTATGGGAACGCTACCTAATGACGATTGAGGAAGCGTCCAGCTATTTCCGTATCGGCGAAAACAAGCTCCGCCGTATTGCAAATGAATACAAAGAAGAATGTGTTGTGATGAACGGAAACCGTATGCTGATTAAGAAAAAGAAACTGGAACATCTGATTGATAAATTGGAAGAAATCTAATGCAAAAGAGCTTTGTGCGTGATATGATAAGCATATGTCGTAACAAGGCTCTTTCAGCTTTGAAAGGAGTTTTGAAAGATGTCAGAAAAAAGACGGGATAACAAAGGTCGCATTTTAAGGACTGGAGAGAGCCAGAGAACAGACGGCAGATATATGTATAAATATGTTAATCGTGCAGGCGAAACAAAGGTTGTGTATTCATGGAAACTTGTGCCTACGGACAGAGTTCCAAAAGGAAAGCGTGATGCTATATCCCTTAGGGAAAAAGAACGGGAGATACAGCGTGATTTAGAGGACGGAATAGATACCAAAGGCAAGAAAATGACCTTATGCGAGCTGTATGCCAAAAAGACAGCACAAAGAAGCAATGTCAAGAAAAACACACAGACAGGGCGAAAGTACCTCATGGACGCATTGGAACAGGACAGGCTGGGTTCTCGAAGCATAGACAGCATTAAACCGTCTGACGCTAAAGAGTGGGCAGTCCGAATGAAAGAAAAAGGGTACAGCTTTAAAACAATCAGTAACTATAAGCGTTCCTTAAAGGCTTCTTTCTACATGGCAATCGAGGACGATTATGTTAGGAAGAACCCTTTTGATTTTCAGTTAAGCGAAGTGATTGAGGACGACAGCGAAAGTAGACAGGCATTAAGCGAAGAACAGGAAGAACATTTACTGACCTTTCTTCAACAGGATACGGTCTATCAGAAGTATTATGATGATATATTGATACTACTGAAAACAGGTTTGCGAATATCGGAATTATGCGGACTGACAGCAAGGGATTTAGACTTTGAAAACCATACAATCAATATCGACCACCAGCTCTTACGCAATCAAGAGGGATATTACATAGAAACGCCGAAAACAAAGTGCGGAATAAGGAAAGTTCCTATGAGTGAAGAAGCTGGAAAAGCGTTGCAAAGAGTGTTGAAAAGAAAAACTGGAAAAAGCATTCAGATTGACGGTTACCGCAATTTCCTGTTTCTCAATCAGAAAGGTATGCCTATGGTGGCTTGCAATTATACTTCTGCATTGAAGAATATCGTAAGGAAATACAACAAGTACCATGAAGAACCTTTGCCAAAGATAACACCGCATATATTAAGACATACGTTTTGTACACGATTAGCACAGAAGAACATGAACCCAAAGAACCTGCAATATATTATGGGGCATTCCAGCATAATGATAACGCTGAACCTGTACGCCCATGCTTCACAGACAGGGGCAAACATGGAAATGCGAAGCCTGATAGCGTAGTGATTTACAACGAAATTTACTACGATAAAAGGACAAAAGGTGCGGAGTTATGAGGGGTTATAAGAAGTATCTGCCAAAAGGAAAACACCGACAAAGCCAGTAAAACAGGGATATATCGGTGTTGTAAGAACTTATGAAAAGATAATCAGAAATTTAGTTTATGTTTGAAATAAAAAAGTAAAGAATAGAAATCATGTATTATCCCAACCCGTACGCAAGCACATAAAAAAGCACACTACGCAAAAGATGGTTCTTAATCATCCATACAGAGTGTGCCTTTTATATACAACAAATAAAAACTCACACAAATTCATGTGTGAGGTATGGTTTAAATGGTGCCACGTGCGTTACATACACGAACCATTCCTAGTATTATTTATATTTCTGCCTCTTTTGTATCTTCCTATACTCTTTTCTAATTCTTGGCTTATCGTCATAGATACTATACCATGATTCGTGTCAATTTACCATACCTTTTTCAAAAAAAGTCACTTTTTCTTGCTATCATTCTCATGATATTCGATTTTAATGATTTCTTTTTTATTTAAATCAACACGCATTGTTAAAATAGTCTGTTCGACAAATCCTCGTTTTTCACTATCAGATAGCTCATTCCAATTATGACCGTTTATTATTTTTATTCTCCCAAACCTTGCTTTCTCTTTATTCAATTTTAAATTGATGGATTTTACGACAGTATCATATGCTTCATCCGAGAGGAAATCTTCTGCATATTGTCTGGAGACCGTTTTAAGCTTACGCTGCAGACTATTGATTCTTCTTAGAATAACCTCTGCTTCATTTTTATAATCCGTCTTATCTGTATATATGATCATATCATGTATTATCTGATGACTGATCACATCCTGATTGATTCTCTGATTACACTTTTTACAATAATAGTAATAATATTTTTTATTCCTTTTATACGTTGGAATACCACCTAACAACCCCCCGCAGTTATTACATGTTATTTTATTTCTAAAATAGAATTTGTTCTGTTCTTTACCATATGCAACGCTTCTTTTCCCAACTACTTTTTTAGCTTCCATTGCATTTTCTTTACTGACGATTGCTTGCATCACATCGGGGAAGACATAGTCTTTATAGGTAAACTCACCATAATATCCATTTTCAAAAATAATTCTTTTTATTCGATCCGTGCGTAACTTGTAATCGTATATTTCCTTGATCTTTATTCGTATATCGGATAGAGGATAACCGGCTCTTGCATACATGAATATGCTTCTGATAATCGGGGCAGTTTCTTCATCAATAGATAGATATTTATCTTTATCCTTAGTATAACCAAGAAGGACTCCGCTTTTCGGATATTTTCCTTCCATTGCCATCTGCAACAGACCGTCATTCGTTCTCTCGATGATCGTTTCTCTTTCCCATTGAGCAAAAATAGCCAAGATACCGACTACTAGCATCCCATTCGCAGTAGTGATATCCAGATTATCCATGACTGCTACAAGATTTACATCGTTTTCTGTAAACATACTCAGGAGTTCATATGTATCAATTACATTCCTGGTTAAGCGATCAAGCTTGTAAATGATGATTTCATTGAGCTTATGATTTCTGACATCCTGCAGCATTTGTTTGATGCTAGGACGCTCAAGTGTTGAAGCAGAATGACCTTCGTCTATATAGAAAATCGGTTCAACATAGTCATCATTAAATAGATTCATATAGTCCCGGCATTTGTTTTTTTGATTATCTATGGAGTAGCCGAGCGTCTGTTCTCTAGTGGATACGCGACAATATATACCGATCCGCTTTTTCTTTTTTACCTCTTTACTTTCTATACCTAATTTATCATAAATATCCGCTCTCCAGAAATTGCCGGTTTTCTGTCTGACGACACTTGTGAAAATCATATGCTCCATCTTACGTAGATAAGCGCCTTGAGCCTTGATCGTAATGCGATCTAGAATGGAGATGACTCTTATTTTCATATGAAATGACAGATCCAGAATATCCTGTACAGCTGTAGGATCACATGATAACTCATCAGCTTGTAATACGATCAAATCTTCTGGTTGGAAACTGTGGATCATCGCAATAAGCGTGGTAGGGTAGTTATTTTCTTTCTGTACGTAACGTACATTATGTTCTTGGTAATCATTTATTTGCAGATAGCATTGTAGTCTGGTTTTTTTTTATTGTATTCTCCATGACGACGATAGCCTTTCTGTTTTGGTTGTCTCTTGCTATCATGTAATTTTTTTGAATTTCTGTCTTTCTAATAATCCCTGCATTTAACATGTTGTTTATGTTCCTCCTTTTCATTAAAAGAGACAGAGAAAAAAAAGAAATACCCTCATTGTATAAATGATGGGTATCTCCTTCTGACGTTAAGCGCTTAAATTAGATTAGAATATAAGCAACTATATTATATGCATAAAAAAGCATATTTTCAATATTTACCTATAATAATTTTATGTGAAATCATGTGAAAAATAAGAATTAAAGAGGCTTTTATAAGCCTCTTCGGATGATTTTCACAGTTTGTTCTTCCTTGAACGAAAACATATTAACAACGTATATTATCTTTTCATCTTCATAGATATTATAGTAGATATTATACTTGATTTCAGGAATGACGATCTTTCTCAATTTTTTTGACAAAGCAGGATACCACAACGGATTCTCAGATATTAAATCAAATTTATCTAAGATCAGGTTATAGATATAGTTGAAATATCTATAATCAGTCTCTTCAAAATAATCACTCAAATCATCAAGCTTTCTTTCAAATAGATTAGAGACCTTTATTGCGTATCTTTTCGTCATATCTATTTCTCAATTCTTCTAAGGGTATACTTTTTATCCTTCCAGCTTGGATATCATCCACCTGTGCTTCAAGTTTCTCTATAAAGACTAGTTCTCCCAGTTCCTCATCAGTTAATAAATTGTATTCGATCCCATCGATCGTTATCCTACTAGGTCTATCCATAATATCACTCCTTGTAAGATTAGTATAGCATACGGAACATGACTTCATCAATCGGTATGAGAGAAATATTGCTATCGTTTTTTTCAGATTTAATCAATATTATACAGGTGTCCTTCTATTTTAACAAAGTAACCGCATAGAATCTATTCTTCTAACAGATGTATCGAAGTGTTTAGGATTGTTTTCAAAACCGATAAACTTTCTTCTGTGCTTAAGAGCAGCTGCTCCTGTTGTACCGGAACCACTGAAAGGATCAAAGATCACATCTCCTTCTTCAGAAGAGTTGAGCACTAGGTCCTCTATGATTGCTTGTGGTTTTACAGTTGGATGGCCATATAATGTCTTGTCTTTTTTATTCGTAGGTGTGATCCAGTATGTGTGTCCTCTTTGGTATGTAGTATGTAATCGTGCGGATTTCCGAAAATATAAGCAATACTCTTTATCGTTTAGATAATTTCTGCCACACCCCGGAATCGGGTTCGTTTTGATCCACACCAGGATATCATAAGTACATCCGTGTTCTTTCACGAAGAAATCAAGATAGGGGATGATCTGTCGGCGATTGCACCATATATAAATATTAACTGTCTTCAGCACACGAAGAAAATCGTCCAATATGGAAAGCTCTATACCGGAAGTTAGATCATCCACAGCTAGCTCTCTTATTATAGAATGATAACTTTTTCCGATATCATTTCTCATACAAGATGTATATTTTGTATCGATGTCATAAGGTGGATCTGTGATGATCAGATCCACACTTTTATCAGGCAGCTTCTTGATCTCCTCGTAGGCATTCCCCAGGATCAATCTCATATCTTCCATTTCGCTCACTTCCTTTACGGATATGCATTATAGCTCTTATCTGTCAGAAAGTGCAGTATTGTTATTTTGCCTGTTTACTGTATGATAGACTCCTGTTTATGTATATGCCTTTTCCGGATAAAATGAAAGATGATTACGATATAGCTGCTTCATTATCCAGCACAAAAAAAACACCTGATAGGTGTAATTAAGTTTTTATTATTTAGACCTTTTGTATTGAATCCTCTTAAATATCGTGTATAATATAAATGAAGATGATCTCCTCCACAATAGTGAAGATAGATTATTCATTTTGCGAGAGTGATCGCCCTAAACGTGCTAGTGTTTAGAGGGCGATCACTTTTCTTTTATTAGCTTCACAGTTTCTAATATAACTAGTATGATCAGAAAGCTGATATATAAGTCAATATTCAAAATGACCACCTCCGAACTATTCACTGAAAGGGTTCACAGTCGAAGTGGAATAATCTATCTTCGTACAAAATTATAGCATATATTTCATAGTTGAGATACATATAATGTAATGTTTATCTCAACTGTGACTTTTATTACCTATATCTACCTATTTACTGAGCTGCGCTATCAATCGGTTACATAAGGATATCATCCAACGTTTCCATGCAGGTCGTACCTGCGGATGCAGGAATTCTTCTCGTTTTTGACAAGCGATCGCATGTGCAGGATTTTTGTTGCTTTCTATTTTCTGCAGTACGATCCTTTTATTCATCCGGTACACATAGCGAAACTGCGACCAGAGTTTTTGATGCATCCGGGCAGTAGGGCGGAGCTGCTTAGGAATCTCTTGAATCTTTGTCTTTCCTAATACGACGCTGAATAGATGTGTATGTATGATAGAATCGATCTCTGTATATATGACGGCTTCTTTATAAAAATGTTTGGCTATATGATCCAATGCCATCTTGATCGCATAGGCTTCTCCTTTCTACTACAATATATTTATGGTTAATATTCCTTACAGCCAGTAAGGAATTATCCATCTTGTTGCTTAAGCTGTATAATGATGGAGCAATCGGTATGTCGTCTTCCTTTCTTGGACTTCGCGTCCGTAATTTAGACTGATAACCAGCTCCTCATTCGCAGCGTTCGTTTTATGCAGGTTGAACTGCCCTAGGTACGTTCGTGTCACACCACAGTAGATTGAATAGGCAATGAGTAAAACTGGTATTTATCCATTGCAATATATCTGAAGGAGTGACAAATTTATGAACGCAGTAGGTATCGATGTTTCAAAAGGTAAAAGTATGGTTGCTATTATGCGACCTTTCGGTGAAATTGTTTCCACACCTTTTGAAATCAAACACACAACCAGTGACATCAATTCACTTGTAGAAATCATCAGCTCTATTGAAGGAGAGTCCCGAATCGTAATGGAGCATACAGGACGTTACTATGAAGTCCTTGCCCATCAACTTTCAGAGGCTAATCTTTTCGTCAGTGCCATTAATCCAAAGCTTATCAAAGATTTTGACAATGATTCTCTTCGTAAGGTTAAGTCTGATAAAGCTGATGCTGTCAAAATCGCCCGCTATGCACTTGACAAGTGGCAAAATCTCAAACAGTATAGTCTTATGGATGAATTACGCAATCAGCTCAAAACTATGAACCGTCAGTTCGGCTTCTACATGAAACATAAGACGGCTATGAAGAATAACCTTATCGGCATCCTTGACCAGACCTATCCTGGAGTCAATACCTACTTTGACAGCCCTGCACGCAGTGATGGCAGCCAGAAATGGGTTGATTTTGTATCCACGTACTGGCATGTGGACTGTGTCCGTAAAATGTCTTTAAACACCTTTATCATTCATTACCAGAAGTGGTGTAAAAGGAAGAAGTACAACTTCAGCCAGTCAAAGGCTGAAGAAATCTATGGAAAAGCAAAGGAGCTTGTTCCTGTACTTCCAAAGGATGAACTAACCAAACTCATCATCAGGCAGGCCGTTGACCAGCTTAACAGTGCTTCCGTAACGGTTGAAGAGCTTCGTTCCCTTATGAACGAAACAGCCTCTAAGCTTCCGGAATATCCAATCGTCATGCAGATGAAGGGAGTCGGTCCATCACTTGGCCCACAGCTCATGGCTGAGATTGGTGATGTGACCCGTTTCACGCACAAAGGTGCAATAACAGCTTTTGCCGGCGTAGATCCCGGTGTGAACGAATCCGGCTCTTACGAGCAAAAGAGCGTTCCTACTTCCAAACGAGGTTCCGCAGAACTCCGCAAGACCCTGTTTCAGGTAATGGATGTTTTAATCAAAACCATGCCGCAGGATGACCCGGTTTATAAGTTTCTCGATAAGAAGCGAGCCCAAGGTAAACCTTATTACGTTTACATGACTGCCGGAGCCAACAAATTTTTACGAATCTACTATGGTCGGGTGAAAGAATATCTTTCATCACTTCCAGAATCCGAATAGCTTCACAATACTTTGCTTCAGACCGGCACAGGTGTGGTGGTCTTATTTTGATACCTATTTTTCAACCTGTATAAAATTTTCAATTTTCATAAATTTAACCTTGACTTTTTATTTGCAGGCTGAATATTCTTTTCATTCTTTAGGTATTTAGTTTTGGTATGTATTCGGATATGATCATCGATATAGATCGCACTGACGAGGACACCATCCTTTAAGCTGGCATCACAGAATATCTTTACTGCATAAGAACCTTCCTGAAGCAGTTCATGCTTCGTTCTATAATACTTATCGACGGCGTTCATATAGTTCCTTCATCATGGCAGCTGCCCCATGAGTTTATATGTTTCCTCTACATGTAAAGGCATCTCGTATATATCGTTCAAAGGATCTTTTGTGACATCTTCATATCCTGCCACCAACAGATTAAAATCGATCTTGCCTTTATATTCCTGTATCTTACGGGTCAGGAGCTGTCGGTCATTTCTTACCTTGCTGACAAATAAGACACGATGATCTATGACAGTCAGAGATAATGCGTTTGCGTATAACTCCTCATTGACCAAGCGATTGTACGCTCTGATTTTTCTTTCCAATCGTTCCTGCTTAGGATACGATCTTTCCAACTCTAAATAAACCAATACCGCAGATGTCTTTGTTCTATCCTTGTGTTTGAATATCAAGACAGCATCTGGCCGGTTGGAAGCCTCTTCCAGATATGCTTCCTTTTCATTAAGTATTTCATCCACATACCAGTTCGATACACCTTGTTCATATTCCTGTTGTAAGATGTCACAAACAGTGGCCACTTGCACTTGATGATACATATAGTATGAACTATAGCTTAAAAATGCTTTTGTGTTATCCTTTACATCGTAACCCATATCCTCCATGAGCTGCAGACCTTTTTTTCCTAAAGTTATGATCTTATATCCAGTTCGATAACTCGCTGTGCAATTCGGCGGAATGAAAGTCTTATCAATTATAAGATAATCGTATAAAACTAATTGGTTCAAGCGGTCTACTATCGTTCGTTCTTTTTTTGCTGTATATGAAAAGCGATACACATAATCCATATCTACGAAGCCGTGTCTGACAATGCGTTCCATAAGATCCATATCCTCCGGCATCAGCCTAGGTTTGTTTTTATGTCCCATCAATAATACCTCCTAATTATCATAATTCATAGTAGTATAAAAGTAATAGTTACTGTATCTATAGAGCAGTATTTGTTTGTACATATAGTTATATTGTAGATATAGATATGCATGAGAATGTGATATATAAAGGTTCTGATATAAGGCTTAAAGCAGCGGCTCATAAGGTTGTTATATTTTATGTTATTTTATAAGGTAAAATAAGGTAATTGTCCAGAATTTTGAAATCTAAATAAGCCTTTAAATAAAGTGTTTTAGAGAGAAAAAGTGTGGTGTATATGTTCCATCAAAACCACATTAAAACCACAGCAAATCCCACAGTTTTTATCATCCTGTATCATTATGATATGTTGCAAGCACATACATATATTTTCCGATCTCTTGTCATCTGTACTGAGAGATCCTATGTACCAGTCACTGGTACATTTTTAAGTGTATATCAGGATATGATATAGCTCACAGAGATCACGGACATCACTTTTCTTACCTATATCTCTAGGATGAGCGGCAAGATGGCGAGGAGAAAGATGATCACATAACAGATAGTGATGGCCGTCTGTATCTTACCGTAGTATCGATATCCACCATATCCCAGGATAGCACAGATAAAGACGATCGTAAGTCCTCCGACTTGCTCATCCTGCCATCCTTTCCATGTATCCCGGAATACCTGCTGCACACTCAGCAGCAGGTAGGAATTACTGATCCTTGTAATGAACTGAAAGAAGACGAACAACCCAAGGATCGATGAGAGCAGGATCACTGAGCGGCGTTGTCCCTTTGGAAGGAGCTACGATATCTTATAAAGTAGAAATCTTATCCGTCCCTTCATACCATCATGATCGTTCCTGTGCCAGCAAATAACTTTCTATTTGACGACAGCCTTTGCCTTTTAGTTCCAACAGAACACCTAAATGTTCTTGCATAGAACACATGATATTGATGTCGCCAAGAACACATTTGCTTTCATAACTGTATTTTCCAAAATATTTATATTTCTGTAAAAGAAAAAGACAATCAACTTCTTCATTGAAATCAACTGTCTTTCCTGTTTCTTATTCAATTTTTCATATGTGAAATAGGTACTTTTTATTTCATGTAATATAAAATGCGGTTTCGCCTTGCAAATGCAGCGTTTTCCGCCTGTTAGTGTATAGTGTCTCTAGTTTTTTTGCCTCCTTGTTAGAAGATAACGGGGGCTTAACAATCACTTGCCACAAGCTCACTCAACTGACAAAGTGAATAGCCACTTGCAAGACATGGCGAAAAAATCTAAGAGATTTTACCGCCTCCGTGTCTGTTGCTTTTGTCTTATTCGTTATAATCTCGTAAGATTAAATATCCAACGTAGCCAACCATTAACCGACGAAGCACGTCTACTGATCTGCCCCTCATTGCAAACATTATATTCACGCAATTTGTTTTCAATGTTCTTTTTAGTTGGCTGTTCACCATTTTCAACCATATAATCAAAAAAATCCGCAAAAATTTGATGTTTCAAAATAAGAGAAACTAAAAATAGTTGACGTTTTTTATAATCCATATTATATATGCGGATACCTAACGCTGTTAATTCAACTAATTTTTGTCCATCATCTTTTCTTTTTATAAACAACCCTAAATATTTTCCTGCATTGAAATAATAGTCAGATTGTCTAATATCAAACTGCATAAGTTCTGATATTTGCATTGTATTCAATGGATTATCATATAGGTTTTCCAGCAATGAAATAACTTTATCTAAAGAATCAGCTTGTATAAAAGGTGTAGTTTCTTTAGTAGCACAATCTTGACTATCATTTGTCGTTATTAAAGTGTTCTGACGTACTGAAATTAAATCTTCTAATGTAATTCTTGTATCTTGTAAAGAATAGTTCTTTGTTTGTACCAATTCAATAGATGAAAAATCATTTAAATCATTAAATCTATATTCAAATAGTCTATAAATTTTATTCGAGTAAATTGAAAACACTAATCTAATCGGTTTTGATACTTTAGATTTCCAGAGTCTGTAGGGATAATATAACTGTCTTATGTGAAAATCCTCATGTACTACATTTTTAGCTTCTATAATAATGACAGAATCATCGTTTTCAAATCCGCCGTCAATTTCACATTGTGCATTATTGACTTCAATATGTTTTTGAGTATCGGAAAAACAATTTACCATAAAATCAAATTTTCCAGTACCCATTCTTCCATTAAATGTTGAAACATTTGGAGTTGTCTGCAAAAAATCATCTAATATTCCTGAAAGAATAAGAACATTTATGGCATTAGCTTCGGAATTGATATTATTTATATCAATGGACTCATATTCAGGGATTTCAACACGATCCATTTGGGTAACATGTTCTTCTAATTCAGAAATTTCTTTATATAAAATAAAATCACTCAACACATAAGAACTACGGCTATCAGGTAGAATATTTATTCTATTTGTTTTAAAAACTTCTGGCAAAGAGTCACTACTATCCCATTTTGCCATAAATCGTGGTTCTTTAAACTCTTTAATTTGACTTGCCTTAATATGGAAAACGCCATTTTTCTTTATTTGCTCAATTATTCCATATTTCTCAATTAAACATTTCCAAGCTTCATTTGCAGATATACTACTGTTTTTCTTCTTTGTCATAATAAATTAAAACCTCATTAATTTCTCCTCTTGAATATCCATTACTATTAATATTTCTTCTGGCTTTTACCGTAATAATTTTATATTCAGAATATAGCTCCCTAATTTCTTCACAATCAGAATTTGATTGCAAAAATGAAATTCCTTTTCTTCTTAATTTATCACACTCTTGCTTTAATTCCACTTGCTGTTGATAGGTAAATCCGCCCTCAGTATATCCAGTAAATGAAGCAGATGAAGATATCGGCATATAGGGTGGATCTAAATAAACAAAAGCTCCTTTTCGTAATCCTTTTAATACCTCTTTATAATCCCCCTGACAAATTTTAATCCCCTTTTGGTTAAGAAATTTAGACATAGCTTTAATTGATGTTTTGTCTACTATTCGAGGATTCTTATATTTTCCATATGGAGAATTAAATTGTCCAGCAGAATTAACACGATATAGACCGTTATAGCATGTTTTGTTTAGATAAATAATTCTAGCGGCTTTTTTTATTAGACTCAAATTTTTATAACTTTCTTCCCTGTCGATATTTCGTATTTCATAAAAATAATCTGAAGTGTTATTTTGAGCATGAATTTCTAGCTCTTTAATTAATTCTTCTGGATAATCTCTTACAACTTTGTATACATTAATCAATTCAGCGTTAAAATCATTTATTATAGCTTTTTTGGGCTGTAATTCAAAAAATACTGCTCCACCGCCCACAAATGGCTCTACGTAAGTTGAATAATTGCTAGGGAGTAATGGTAAAATCTCGAAAAGTAACTGTCTTTTACCGCCAACCCACTTTAATATAGGATTAACTAATAAATTTTTTGGCATATTCTTTCCCCTTTCTATATAAGTTAAATTCTTTCACTAAAATAATTTGATATTATGAAAATTATTATACCACCTTTAATAACAATAGTCATTTCTTTTCTGATTTACTGCAAATGTTTTTGATACACGCATTAACACAGTTATTTGATGAAAATAGCATAAATTTTTACTATTAAGAAATCAAAAGTTTATAGTTTGTTTCCTCTTTAAAAGGGCATTCTTTTATGTTTTGCATATCTTTGTATAAGTCGTCCATCAAGGCTCTTTCATTTGTTGTAATATCGTTGTAAATTACTTGATATTTTTTCTGATAAATTCTTTTATAAGCTGTATTTATAGGTGCATCTGCATTTTTATGCTCTTTTTTAGTCGAACTTTTGACTTTTTCTGGTACACGTGTATAATATAAATGAAGATGATCTCCTCCACAATAGTGAAGATAGATTTTTCCAATGGCAAGTGATCGCCCTAAACCGTGGTAAAGTTTAAGAGGGCAATCACTTTTTATTAGCTTCACAGTCGAAGTGGAACAATCTATCTTCGTACAAAATTATAGCATATATTTCACAGTTGAGATACATATGTTGAGATACATATAATGTAATGTTTATCTCAACTGTGACTTTTGTTACTTATATCTACCTATTTACTGAGCTGTGCTATCAATCGGTTACATAGTGTAATCAACCACCGTTTCCATGTAGAGGATGATTCCGGATGCAAGATTTTTTCTCGTTCCTGACAAGCAATCGCATGCGCAGGATTTTTGTTGCTTTCTATTTTCTGCAGTACGATCCTTTTATTCATCCGGTACACATAGCGAAACTGCGACCAGAGTTTTTGATGCATCCGGGCAGTAGGGCGGAGCTGCTTAGGAATCTCTTGAATCTTTGTCTTTCCTAATACGACGCTGAATAGATGTGTATGTATGATAGAATCGATCTCTGTATATATGACGGCTTCTTTATAAAAATGTTTGGCTATATGATCCAATGCCATCTTGATCGCATAGGCTTCTCCTTTTTGAATATTCTTTACATCCTTGAGGTATTTCGTTTTGGTATGTATCCGGATATGATCATCGATATAGATCGCACTGACGAGGACACCATCCTTCAAGCTGGCATCACAGAATATCTTTACTGCATAAGAACCTTCCTGAAGCAGTTCCTGCTTCGTTTTATAATACTTATCAACAGCGTTCATATAGTTTCTTCATTACGGCAGCTGCCCCATGAGTTTATATTGTCCCTCTTCATGTAAAGGCAGCGTATATATGGCATCCAATGGATGCTGTGTTACATCCTCATAACCTGTGACCAATAAATTAAAATTGATCCTGTCTTTATTGTCCCGTATCTTTTGTATCAAGAGTTGTTGTGCATTTCGCAAAGCGCAAACAAATAATACACGATGATCGATAGCATCAAGAGATAGAGCCTTTGCATGCAATTCTTCATGAATGACACGGCAATAGGATCGTATCTTCTTTTCAGCCAATGTCTGTGTTGGATAGGCACGTTCTAATTCCAAATATACCAGCACAGATGATGTCTTTATTTTGTCCTTCTGTTTGAATATCAGTATTGCATCCGGCCGATTGGAAGCCTCTTCCAGATATGCCTCCTTTTCATTCAATATCTCATCCACATACCAGTTCGATACACCTTGTTCATATTCCTGTTGTAAGATGTCACAAACAGTGGCCACTTGCACTTGATGATACATATAGTATGAACTATAGCTTAAAAATGCTTTTGTGTTATCCTTTACATCATACCCCATATCCTCTATGAGCTGCAGACCTTTCTTTCCTAAAGTTATGATCTTATAGCCAGTCCGATAACTCGCTGTACAATTCGGAGGTATGAACGTCTTGTCTATGATAAGGTAATTATGTAAAGCTAATTGATTCAAGCGTTCTACTATCGTACGTTCTTTTTTTGCTGTATATGCAAAGCGATACACATAATCCATATCTACGAATCCGTGTCTGGCAATGCGTTCCATAAGATCCATATCATCCGGCATCAGCCTAGGTTTGTTTTTATTTCCCATCAATCTTTCCTCCTTAAGTTATATACTAAATATTTATATAAGAGTAATAGTTACTATATCTATACAGTAGTATCAAATAGTATATATAGTTATATCATTAGATAAAAACATATGAAATCGGGGCCAATATAGGCTCTGATTTAAGGCATAAAGCAGCGTCCCATAAGGGTGTTATAGTTTAGTTTATTTTATAAGGTAAAATAAGGTAACTTCTAAATCTTTCAATGTGCAAATAAGCCTTTATTTAAAGGTTTTTAAGGTGAAAATATATGGAGTATATGTTATAAGGAATCCATATGAATACCATAGTAAATTCCATAGCAATATCCATAGTAAATTCCACAGTTTTTATCATCCTGTATCATTATGATACGTTGCCAACAGATACATAAATTTTTCGTTCTCTTGTCATCTGTGCTGAGAGATTCTATGTACCAGTCACTGGTACATTTTTAAGTGTATATCCGAATATGATATAGCTCACAGAGATTTCGGGCATTACCTTTTTCTTACCTATATCTCTAGGATGAACGGCAAGATCCCAAGGATGAAGATGATCGCATAACAGATCGTGATGGCCGTCTGGATCTTGCCGTAGTATCGATATCCACCATATCCCAGGATAGCACAGATGAAGACGATCGTAAGTCCTCCGACTTGCTCATCCTGCAATCCTTTCCATGTATCCCGGAATACCTGCTGCACACTCAATAGCAGGTAGGAATCATTGATCCTTGTCATGAACTGAAAGAAGATGAACAACCCAAGGATCGATGAGATCAGGATCACCGGTCGGCGTTGTCCCTTTGGGAGGAGCTGCGATATCTTATACAGTAGAAATCTTATCCGTCCCATTCTCCATCACCTTTCTTTCGTCTTTTTATTTTCCGGAATACGATTTTTTCTGCCTCTTCTTTCGACAGGAAGTCACGCCGCATCAAGCTGCGTGCTTCGTTACGGTTCTTCTCTGTATTCATTTCTGCCTGCACATTCTCTCCTTCCTTGTGTGGCACCAATTTGCCGGCATTATACCGATATGGCGGATCCACTTCTACGAGTACCGTTTTGGCGATACGGTTGTCTTCTGTAGATACATATCCGATCCGATCGGGAAGTCCCTGCAGACCATCGATATCCGGATGGCCGGGAAGGTTTGCGGACATACGCACAGCTCCATCACGCCCCTGCCGGAAGGTCACCTTCGTACCGGCATTCCCAAGGATAGCCTTCAGGAAGCCTTGCTGGAACTGTTCCAGGTATTGTGTCATCGGGATCAGTGCCATACCGCCTTTCCTCAGCTCCGCCAACCAGCGCTCGTAGATATCGAACTGCACCTTGTGACATTCATCGATGAAGGTCAGATGCAGCCGTGAAGTATCCGGACGCTTCAGACCGATCAGATAATATTTCAAAGAGATATATCCGACGATGATCCGCAGGTCATTGTCATTGAGACCTTTCAGATTGAATAAGATGATATCACCTTTTTCGATCCACTCTGAAACCTTCCGCAAGCCATCATACTTACTATGCATACCGAACATGAGCTTCTTCTTGGGCGTATTGATGAATGGATCGGTACGGTTCAGGATGGGATCTACCTGCTGTTTATCGAAGCGCCCTTTTAGGAAGGCACATGCATCATCCGCATATACATTATCCTTCAGTCGCTCATACAGTCGCTCACGCATCGTTTCATCCTGAAACATCTTTGGGATATCCATGATCGTATGCTCCTCTTCATCCAGCAGGATCGTATTGATCGCACTGGTGATCATACGGTCTACCTGTACAGTGACTGCGGAACCGAATAACATCCGGAAATAGTCCAGTATCTCGGTAGAAGGGACATCCTTATTCAATAAGGAGATAGGAAAGATACAATCCTCATACCCAAAATCGATATAATGGATCTTTTCACGCAGCTTCGTGATATCATGACCATCCGCCTGCAGCTTCAGCATCATATCGATGACCCCCAGCACACTGGTCTCTGCAGGATCGAAGAACGTGAATCCCGGTATGTTCTTTTTCCCCTGCACGATGGATGTCAGGATATCACGCATCATCTCCTCCGCAAAGCTCGATTTTCCGGAACCGGTCTGTCCGGAGATGACCATATGTTTCCGCAGCTGTAGCTGCTTCAGGAAGACCACACGATCCTGCATCGGATGATAGACATGTCCGCATTTGATCCCGGACGCAAATTCTTCCTCCTTCAATGTCCGCTGACCGATCTCAAGTTTGTGTATCCGTTTCAGTATCTCAAGATCCTTCTTATTGTAGAAGGTCGGGATCTGAAACAGGTTCATCAGTTCGTTTCCTGTCAGTTTGGAAAATTTATAGGTATCCCGATAGATCGCCCAAAGCTCCTTTTCTCCTGCTGTCAGATTGATGATCGTATTCGTGATCTCCAGGATCTGGTTTCTCTGGTATCTCGTCTTTCCGGATACCTTGATCATCACCTGCACATCGACATCCGTACTCACACCTCGTAACATGCTCTTCGTTGCACTGTAATTCTTTTCGATACTGAAATCGATCGTGATCCTCGTCTTGTTGCGCATCGTCCCCAGGATGAACAGGAAGATCTGATCATCCCGGAAGGTCTCAAGGCTTTTTTTCGTATCTTTCGCATGATCCAGCACATCATCCGTAAACAAGGTATGTACTGTCGTATACGGCGTGAGCGGTCTCACCGCTTCGAATACGTTCGCCTTATCCTGG
>OAWO01000385.1_pt1 | contig 19288 bp, 18 predicted proteins | sample 1495421 | NCBI WGS metagenome assembly OAWO01 (sample SAMEA2580162, study PRJEB22360) | human gut metagenome | biome: human gut; feature: human-associated habitat; material: faeces | place: Denmark | collected 2008/2010
CCCGTGAATGCTTGCGTGAAAGGCAAGTGAGTTAACCGTTTCTCCAACGCGCCATCATTTAATCGCGAATGCCAGTTAATAATACCATAAGAAGAATTAGTACGCAAGTCTTTTTTTGAAAAAAACAAAAAAATTGAATGCTTACATAAAAAGCAGAATACCGTAGAAACTAATCAGATAAGGAGTAAGAATTATAAAGAAATAAAGCTTTTCAATATATCAGTATAGCGCGTATAATATATGCGGTTAGATAAATGAGGTAGGAAGATGAAAAAGATATTATTTTTAACAACCGGTGGAACCATCGCATCCAGTTCCAGTGAAGAAGGTCTGGTGCCATCCCTGACAAGCGAGGAAATTTTGCATTATCTCGGTGAGCATCATGGTGATATTGAAATAACCTGTGAGGATTTGCTGCGGCTGGACTCCAGTAACATGCAGCCGGAGGAATGGCAGCTGATTGCAAGGCGCATTGCAGAGGCGAAAAGCGGGTATGACGGTATTGTTCTGAGCCATGGTACAGATACGATGGCGTATACAGCCGGGGCGCTTTCCTTTATGCTGCGCAATCTGGACATACCCCTGATCATAACAGGAAGTCAGCTGCCGCTGCTTCATCCGCTGAGTGACGGTGTGGAAAATATTCGTGTGGCATTTACCGCTGTATGTGAGGATATTCAAGGTGTGTATGTATGCTTTAATAGAAAAATTATGCTGGCAACACGTGTTGTTAAGGTTCGCACGATGAATTTCGACGCCTTTGAGAGTGTAAACATAGAGCCGTGCGGACGGGTGGATGCCAGAGGTCTGCGTATAAACAGGCAGCTGCTGATTCATCCAACGAATGCGTTTGCTTTAGAGGATGAGCTGTGTAAGGAGGTCGTGCTGATCAAGCTGATACCGGGCATGAACCCGCTGCTGTTCGACAAGCTGGCGGAAATGGATATCCGCGGTATCGTCATCGAAGCCTTTGGTGCCGGTGGAATCAATTTTGTGCGTCGTGATTTGATCAGCAAGCTGGAAGAAATCGTCGCCCGCGGAATCAGTGTGGTCGTATGCAGTCAGTGTCTTTACGAATACAGTGACTTCTCTATCTATCAGACCGGTCAGAAGGTATTGCAGCACGGCGTGATTCAGGGGTATGATATGACAAGCGAGGCCTGTGTTACCAAGCTGATGTGGGCATTGGGAAAAAGTACGGATACAAAGGAAGTAAAGCGGATATTTGAAACCAATTATGTCAATGAGATAACATTGCCATAGGCCTGTATGCTGTTTTGCTTAAGGATTCATGTTAAACAGAAGCTGTTATCAATCGATGACCCGTAGCTGGTTGAAGGCTTCTGTTTTCTTATGTCAGGCAAACAACATGAAAGCAGAGGCCGGCCTTTTATATTGCTTCTTTCTGTTTGATAAAAGGATGGCTGTCGCAGGGGGGTATGAGCTGAATTTCCCTTATTTTATCGGTTTTCAGCTATAGTAAGCTAAAATATAGGGATTGGTATCATTTAGTATTGAAAAACATATAAACTGGTACAATATATTAGTTGACAATTCATTGACAGAATGCTACGATATGCTTGGTGATAATGATGATAGAGAAAAGAAAAGCACCGGCGTTTCATTGCCCCCGCTGGGAAGAACTGCCGGATATGGATTTATATATGGATCAGGTCGTAACCCTGTTAAATGAATATCTGAAGCCGTTTCATGCGAAGGATCAGGAAAAGATGGTAACCTCCACCATGATCAATAATTATGTGAAGCACGGAATCGTTTCCCCGCCCGTCAAAAAGAAATATACGAAGAACCACGTTGCCTATCTGATGGTGGTCTGTATCTTAAAGATGGTGTATCGCATGGATGAAATCAGCAAGCTGATTCGTGTGCAGATTTACAAATATCCCATTGATCAGGCTTATAACTATTTCTGTGCTGAGCTGGAATGCTGTCTGAAATGCATTTTCGCCCATAAAAAAGTGCATCATGCGCCAAGTGATGATGAGGGAAGTCTTGTGGTCGACCTGATCCGTAATACCGTGCAGGCTGTGGCTTACACGATTTATGTACGGCACGAGCTGGAGCATCCCCAGATTATGATACAGGAGGAATCCGATACATAGGCGGCTTTCACAGTAACATGTGGAAGCTTTTTTATTTTTTGTTTATTTCCTTCCATCAGCCGCATATAGTATAGCAAGAGGGATACCAAATGAACGAACTGCTTGTGATTGCCTGGCTGCTGCTTCCTGCTTCCGCTTTGCTGATACAATATTATCTGATACAAAAACGACAGAATTTGCTGTGGATCCTGCCGCTTTTGAGTCTGGCCGTCACCTTTTTTATCGGACTGGCGGCGGTTTTGTTTTGTTTTTTTTTTTTTTTTACTCTGCGAGTATTGTATGCTTTTTTCCTGATTCTATTTACAAAGGTGCTGATGGCAGAAGATCCGCATCAAAGCTGATGACCTCACTCGTTTTCATATCGAGAATATATTCATGGGAAACGATCCAGCGCCGGTTTTTATAATCCCGTGTCCGCAGATACAGAAAATCCGCATAAAAACGAAGATGGAAACCGATCTGATCCTGTGAATCCCCGTGCTCTATACGTACGAAGGAAGGCAGATTGATCAAAAACAGATTGCGTCTTGCCAGAACCTCGCATAGGGCGAAGCTGTTGTGCAGATGTCCGCTGATGAAAATGATATGCGGATGTACATCCTTCAGCATGTCCACCTGCAGGTGCTGCTGCGTACCGGTATGATCTTCACTCATAACATGGGTATCCTGCAGCGGCTGGTGTGCGATGATGCATACCGGGGTTTTTTTTTTCCTGCATTGGTGTGCGATGATGCATCCCGTCTTGTTTTTATCATCCTTTTTTAATCCGTTTACCAGCCAGTCCACCTGCTTTTTGGTGAGAATCATATCGTTCTTGCTTGGCCGCTCACTATTCAAAATATAAAAATGGACGCCTTCTACATACCGGTCAAAATAAATACTTTCCGCATGTCGTGGCAGCAGCTTCCGGTATTCCGGATGAATGCGGTTTTGTGTGTGTGAAAACAGATTATAGAGATCGTGGTTACCCAATGCAGGCAGAATATGAATCGGGAATTCCTGCAGCTGCGTAAGCACCTGTTTCATCTGAAACGGATAGCCGTTATTTGTCAGATCACCGCAAATTGCCACATGGCGAACCTTGCGCTTCCATATATCCTCCAATGCGGCTTCCAGCTTCGCATTCTGTCTGGGGAAAGCGATGTGCAAATCTGACAGCAGCTCCATTTGCAGATAGCTTTTTTCGTTGCAGATCCGATTGGCAAAGGCCGTTCTTTTTTTATCCATAGCAAATCTCCTCCTGCTGTATATTGTGGACAGAAAACGCTCTTCTATAACGCATAGAGAAAAAGAATTACAGCTGTTGAACAGCTTTTCCAACGCTGAAAAATTACAATTTCTGTTTATATCTTTTTTCGCTTGTGATACTATAATACTGAACGGAAAAGAAAGTTGAGGTATGCGAAGATGGATTATGCAAAAGAAGCGCTGCGTCTGCATGTAGAGTGGAAAGGAAAGCTGGATGTCAATCCCAAAATGGAAATCAACACCAAGGATGATCTGAGTCTGGCGTATACACCGGGAGTTGCTGCTCCCTGTCTGGAAATCGAAAAGGACATCAACAAAAGCTATGAGCTGACCGGACGTGGAAATCTGGTAGCGGTTGTAACTGACGGGACGGCGGTTCTCGGCTTGGGAGATATCGGACCGGAAGCAGGGATGCCGGTCATGGAGGGGAAATGTGTTCTGTTTAAGGAGTTTGGCGGTGTGAACGCAATCCCTTTATGCATCAAAAGCAAGGATGTGGATGAAATCGTACATACAATTGCCCTTTTATCCGGCAGCTTTGGCGGCATCAATCTGGAAGATATCGCAGCACCGCGCTGTTTTGAAATCGAGGCGAAGCTGAAGGAGCTGTGTGATATTCCGGTATTCCATGATGATCAGCATGGAACCGCCATCGTTACTGCAGCTGCTTTGTTGAATGCAGTGAAGCTGACAGGTAAAAACATGGGGGATCTGCGTATCGTCATTAACGGTGCAGGCTCTGCCGGTATCGCGATTGCCAGACTGCTGCTGAATATGAAGTTCGGTGACGTTATTCTGTGTGATTCAAAGGGGAGTGTTTATAAGGGAAGAGAAGGCATGAATGCGGGCAAGAAGGAGATTGCCGAGCTTACGAACAAGGGAATGCTGAAGGGAAGTCTTGCGGATGCCATGAAGGGAAGCGATATCTTTATCGGTGTATCTGCCCCGGATGTGGTGAGTGAGGCTATGGTAGCCAGCATGAATGAGAAATCCATTGTCTTGCCGATGGCAAATCCGGTACCGGAAATCATGCCGGATAAGGCAAAGCATGCCGGAGCCTTCGTCGTGGGAACAGGCCGCAGTGACTTTGCTAATCAGATCAATAACGTTCTGGCATTCCCCGGCATTTTCCGCGGTGCTCTGGATGTTCGTGCAAGCGATATCAATGAGGAAATGAAGGTTGCCGCTGCATATGCAATCGCTTCCTTGGTAAGTGATGAAGAGCTGAGCGTAGATTATATTATCCCTAGCGCTTTGAATAAAGAGGTGGGTGCTGTTGTAGCCGAAGCTGTTGCACAGGCGGCAAGGGAAAGCGGTGTAGCGCGCATATAATTGAATAGAGAATACGGTGACCAGTATGAAGTATAGAAATCGCCGTATTTTTTTTGGTAAGCAGGTGGAGGGAGCGTGCCGTTCGACGGATATGGGAGAATAAGCCTTCATCTGTAAAGCTCAGCCTGCGTTTTCTATTTCTATCATAAAAAAAGAGCTCCTATCATCCTAATGCGGAGTTCTTTTTCTATCTGTATGTTATGTAAAAAATATTATAGGAAATCGTGCCGATTTCCTATAATGGGTTAGAGCTGCGCTACTATGTTAAATCGTCCCGATTCCCATAATAGCATTATCACCCTATATAGTAGAATTGAAATATTTCATATTTCATTCTCCGGGTGTCATAAATCTCTAACCCATTATACCATGTTTTCTGCTATGACGTAAGCATCAAATTCTTCCGCACTCAAAAAGCCGAGTGCCACACAGGCTTCTTTTAAGGATATCCCATCCTGATAGGCTTTTTTTGCTGTTTTTGCGGCATTTTCATAGCCGATATGCGGATTCAGAGCAGTAACGAGCATCAGTGAATGCTGCAGATATTCCGCCATTTTTTCTTCGTTTGCCCGGATACCCTCTACACAGTGGATGCGGAAGCTGCGCAGACCGTCACTGAGCAGGGTGACGGATTGCAGGAAGTTATAAATGATCACCGGCATGAAGACATTCAGCTCAAAATTACCCTGACTGGCCGCAAAGCCGATGGCCGCATCATTTCCCATGACCTGTACGGCTACCATGGTCATCGCTTCACATTGTGTCGGATTCACCTTTCCCGGCATAATGCTGCTTCCGGGCTCATTTTCCGGTATCCGAATTTCCTGCAAACCGCAACGCGGCCCGCTTGCCAGCCAGCGTACATCATTTGCCATCTTCATACAGTTTGCCGCCAGTGCCTTCAGCGCACCATGGGCAAAGCAGATATCATCCTTCGCAGACAGAGCGTGGAATTTGTTCGGGTCGCTGATAAATTGAGTAGCCAGCTGATCGCTCAGCCTTTCACAGACGAGATCGCCGAATCCCTGCGGGGTATTCAGTCCGGTACCGACTGCCGTCCCTCCAATGGCAAGCTTACGCAGGGAATCGATTGCCTTCTGCAGCATATCGATATTGTTCTCCAGCATGCCTCTCCATCCGCTGATTTCCTGTGAAAAGCGCAGTGGTGTCGCATCCTGCAGGTGTGTACGTCCGATTTTGATGATATGCTGATTCTCTTTTTCCAGACGCTTTAAAGCATGAATCATTTCCTCCAGCTGGGGCATCAGCTGTTTACGTAGTGCTTCAATCGCTGCGATATGCATAGCAGTAGGGAACGTGTCATTGGAACTTTGTCCCTTATTCACATCGTCATTTGGATGCAGCAGCTGTTCCCTTGCAATTTCATTTCCGCGATTGGCAATGACCTCATTTACATTCATATTGCTCTGTGTTCCGCTTCCTGTCTGCCAGACAGAAAGTGGGAAGTGGGCATCCAGTCTGCCGCATAAAATCTCATCACAGGCAGTGGCAATCGCATCCAGCTTACGCTCCTCCATACGGCCAAGCTCATAGTTGACCTTTGCGCAGGCCAGCTTCAGATGTGCAAAGGCACAGATCATGCTCAGAGGGATTTTCTCATCCCCGATTTTGAAATTCTCATAGCTGCGCTGTGTCTGGGCTCCCCAGTATTTATCCTCCTCCACAGCGATTTCACCCATGGAATCATGTTCCATTCGTGTTTTCATAAGACGCACTCTCCTTTTTTTCTCTACACTGATTTTATCATGTTCCGGTATGAAAAAAAAGAGCCGGACAGGAAAGAGCGGCTCAGAAAGCTATGCACAAAAGTAAAAGACAGAGAAGCAGAAGTCCCGAAATACTGGTACCGATGATGCCCAGCACCAGACCGGCGATCGCTCTGCCTGCCGGACGTAGCACCCTGGCTCTGGCACCCATGACAATAGCCACAATACCGCAAGCCAGAGAAACAAGCACAATCAGCATTCCCGGCAGCCACCGGAAAAAGGAAAACAGGATAGCAGGCACACAGAATGATACAGAAACAATGCCGAGAACCATGGATGCAATCGCTGTACGGATTGTCGCGCTGTTCATATCAAATCCATCCTTTCAATATAAAACGGGCCGTAGCCCGTTTAACCGCCAATCTGATAATCGTCATCCAGTACCTTGATTTGACTGTCACCGATAATGAAATAATGCGGATAATGATACAGCAGATTCTTATTCACAAAGGAAATGCTGCCCAGCAGAATATCCACAGCCTCAATGGATGTACGTGTCATAAGATCGGAAATAAAATTGAAATCTGTTTTCATGTCCTTGTAATGTGCATCGGAGAATGTGTAGATGGTGTTTTCCGGAATAAAGCCGGTTGCTCTACTCAGCGGTTTCACAATATTTCTTGCATAAGCCGGAGCACTGATTTCATAGCCGTTCATACTCAATGGGGTACCATATTCCACGATAGCCTTTAGAATACGCGCATTACCAATCACCTTTTCCAGAGAATCATCCTTGACATTGATGACAAATTTACGACCTTCGGCAAACTGATTGATATGATATTCGTTCTGAAAGAACAGATACATGTGATGATTCAGTGTCTTTGCGACATCCTCTCTCACCGGCTCATATCCAACCCAGCCTCCAAAATCATTTACATCTGCAATTTCGATTCCATACATAACCTGTTTCATATGAATTCTCCTCTCGTGTGTAGTTCTTATCTATATTATATACTGAAATGAATGTAAAAAACAGATTTTACGCACAAATTCTCCATGCTTTTCCTTATACAGAAGTGTTTACAGTCGCAAAGGTATGCCATCATATGCGAATTCCTTCGAAAAATACGGACTGCGTGGTATACAAAGCAGTATCCTACAGATACCCGGAAGTGGTCTTCCCAAACTGAATGTAACAGGTAGTAAATATTCCGCTAATAGTGCTCTCTGATTTTTTTACAAATTTCTATTATTTCCTATCCACATATGATAAAATTATACAAAGTAATACCAGTGCTTTTACAGAGTCTGCGTGCTGTATGCACAAGCGATAGCATAGGCTTTTGATAGAGAGAGAGGATATCGGGGATGAGTAGAAAATGGATCTGTGAGGATTGCGGAAATAAGTGCAATGATGAATATTGTCCGATTTGCGGAAGGAAAACAAAGGTATACAACGAAGCTTCCCGTCAGGAGGATACGCTGTATGATGCCGCAAAGTATCGTACCACGGCTGATACGAAAAAAGCGGAGAGTGGCGTGTTTGAAGAAAAGAAGGAGCGCATCGATGACAGTGAGCGTGTAAGGGAGCACCGCTATAATCATCCCAATGCGAAGAATTTGCGCCTGCGCATGGAAAAGGGCGGACATCCGTATTATGAGCATATCAAGGGAGGGGGGGCGCAGAAAAATATCCGTTTGGTTCAGCTGTTCAGCCTGCTGCTGATTATCGGTATCGTGGTTGCGGTTGCTGTGGTCGCTGTGACCTCCTTTCGCGATGAGCCTTCGGCATTCACAGACAATGAGGACATTGGTGACAGCTTTGTGAGTGGAAATATTTCCAAGCATGAGGTGGATGAGAAGGTTTCCCTGACCTGTATGGTAAAGGATTATGAATATGCCGAAGGTGTCCAGACGGTCATTGTGGAAAATAACAGTCCGTATTTTGTGAAAACGGATTTGATGAAGAACGGGGAACCGGTGGGATATTTGAATCTGCCTTCCCATTCAAAAACGGAGAATCTGATTTATGATGAAAATCTGTCCTCCTGTGAGAATAAAATCTACGGGGTGTATGAAATGGATATCGAAAAGCCGCAGGTAGCCTACACATTTACGGATACGTATGTGGAAGACTATACGCTGCAGGCAAGGATAGATGTAAAGGAAGCTATTGATGAAAAGCAGCTTGCCGTTCTCATGCGTTATCTGTATGCACAGGCCAGTGAATCCTTTCTGTATGAGCTGTATGAGGTGAACATCTATCAGGGCGACCGATACCTGTTCGATTCCTATTTTGACTTTACACGAGGAACCATCAAATTCAATTCCGTGGAGGCATCTTTTACTATGGAGGACATCGTTATCGAAAATTAGGACTTTTTCTAATAATGAAAACGTGGTAAGATAGTAAGGAATATGAAGGAGAAATAGGTTATGAAACATACAGTGCGTTTACAGGAAGAGATTTCAAAACATGTGTCCGCAAGAAAACATATTACAACACAGATCGAATACTTCTGCGACAGCGAAGAGGATACGAAGCATCTGACACAGAATATCACAGAGGTGCTGACAAAGCATCTTGGTGACAGCAGACTTGCCAAAATCACCTACGACTATCATCCGGCTGAGAAAAAAGTGGAAGTAGTGATTATCGAACACCAGTAAGAAGCTTTGCGATGTCTTGATGGCATCGTTTTTTTTTCTGGTGAATGCCATGGAAAGAAAAGGATAAAAAAAGCATTTCTTATGCACATTCCTACACGCAGTGGGATTCAAGCGAAAAGGAAGAGTGAATTCTATGAGGAAGAAGATTATCCGCTCCTTCATTTTATTGCGGCTTTACGGATTTTCCATTACCATATAGCATCCTTATACGAATTGTGCACCTGTTATCAATGATACACAATGTGCAATCGATGTTCCTTTATAAGCAGGTGGTTATATTGCTGAAATCGGTTAAAAAGGAAGAATCCGGATAGGATGAAAAAAGTCGGTAAACTATACTGTTCCTTCATATCGGGGAGGTATAGCCTATTAACTATAAAAAAGAAGCTGTCATACAATTGAGAACCGATTTGATCTCTCCTGTAATCCAGCTTTCATACTGTCGTATATTCCCAACACGGATAAGAAGCAGGAAGGAAAAGAGGCTGTTTTTCTTTTTATACCTTCTGCTTTTTATTACTGTTATTTTTGATAGACGTGCTCAATTTCTGCGACATACATGGTATGATAATCCTTCTGCGGATAATTCTTTTCAATCAAGGCGGCATCCAGGAAGCAGTCCTCCCGCATTTCCTGCGCATACAGCTTGCGGCATACAAGCACCGTGTTTGCTTCTGTGAAATAAGGTGCATCGTTTATGAATGCGGTATGCAGACCGGCTTTTTCTATCTTTTGCTCATCTCTGCCACTGACCGTGCCAAGATAGGAAAGTGTTTTGCGGTATTCCTCATCGTAAAAGGAAAGGGTAAAGCAGTCTTTCTGATCAATAAATTCCTTGGTATAGCGCTGCGGACGCAGAAATACGAAAGCAACCTTCTTGTTCCATAAAATTCCCATGCCTCCCCAGGAGGCTGTCATCGTATTGACAACACCGTCCCTTTCGGCACTGACCAGCATCCATTCCTTTCCGATCATCGTAAACGCATCACTGTGCAGCTGACTTGTCTGTATCTCTTTAAGCTCCATAATATCAGATCCTTTCTTTTCCATTATTATAGTGTATGCAGATTCCGTTTACAAGTTGAATATAGCGGGGAATCACTTGCAAAGCTGCGCTGTGTGCATTATGATAGCCTTATGAAAAGAGGGAATCTGTTTATGAACATAACCTATATTACACACAGCTGCTTTCTGGTGGAGCTGGATAGCTGTTATCTGCTGTTTGACTATTACAGGGGCACGCTGCCGAGGATGAAAGAGGACAAGCCACTGTATGTGTTTGCCAGTCATGCGCATGCCGATCACTACAGCACCAGGATTTTTAAGCTGAAGCACCCGTCTATTACATGGATTTTATCCAGCGATATCGCAGCTGCGCATCTCCATATACAGGTGGAGGCAGGGAAGTGCTATACGGTGAATGATCTGCAGGTGCGCACGCTTGCTTCTACGGATGAGGGTGTTGCCTTTCTGGTGACAGCTGAGGACAAATGCATCTATCACGCCGGTGATCTCAACTGGTGGGACTGGGGCGATGAAGATACGCCGCAGGAACATGCAGAGATGAAGGAGCGCTATTTCCGGGAGCTGCAAAGCATCAAAGGGATGCATTTTGACGTTGCCTTCCTACCGGTGGATCCCAGATTGAAGGAGCGTGCGCTGAAAGGAGCCCGGGCTTTTCTTCAATATGCCTCCTGCGATCTTCTGGTACCGATGCATTTCTGGAAGGATACTGCCGTCTTTACATGGCTGCGGCATTCAGTAATCCAGAACATAGAAGCCATGCAGCTCTGGCTGGGATTCCAGGAACTGGAAACGTTTACAAAAGTATAAGGTTTCTTCACCTTCCTGTGGAAGTTTTTTCTGAAGTATGCTACTATTGTACTATATAAACAATAGAAAAGGGAGTATGGATAATGGAAACAAAAGAAATCATCAAACATGCCTTAAAGGATTATCAGAATATTACCGGACTGCGCAGCTATGTGGTATATGACAATACGGTAATTCAGAGTGCTTCGGAGAAAAATTATTTCTGCAAGTGTTTGAAATCCAGCAGTAAGGCTTTGAAAAAGTGTGAGGAATGTACAGAGGAAACATATGAGAATGCGAGAAAAATCGATCATGAATGTGTGTATTCCTGTCATGCAGGTCTCATCAAATGGGCGGTACCGGTACAGCGCGGAGATTTCCACTGTGTTATCGTCAGTGAAGGTGTTCTCGCCATGAAACAGATGGAGGATGCTGATAAATGGGCAAAATATCTAAGCAGGGAGTATCAGCTGGATGAGAGTATGCTGCTGAAGAATTTTAAGGTCATTCAGACGATGGATGAGGATCAGATGAATGCTTCGATTGAGCTGTTAAAGGATTTGTTGTCCTATCACTTTGCCATGGCGGAAAAGCAGGCGTAGCATTATATTTTCATACAATGGAAGCGTGTATGTTCAGTCAGGGAATCGCTGAAGGGATAAACATACATGCAAAAGGGATCGATACCGTTTCGATGATATCGATTCCTTTTTTGACTTTATGAGATGTATCCTGTCCATTTCCGGATAAGAAATTACGCATCCTTCAAGCTTGGCTGTTTTATTGCTTCGTGTCAATTGCTCTATGGAATATATGGGAAATATGGCATAAGAAGGCATTTTGATATGAATCGCAGGATTCCCGAGACATATGAATGGCGAAAAGAAAGTGTATCCTTTATAATAAAGACAGCTACAATAATAGAGAAGAGGGTGATTTTATGACAATTACAAATCCATATATACTGGCAGCGATTGGAACCGGGTTCACATTTTTGATGACTGCCCTGGGCGCTGCGACAATCTTTTTGATCCGCAAGGAGATGAAGCAGGGAATGCAGTCTGCCTTTCTCGGCTTTGCGGCAGGTGTGATGATTGCGGCTTCTGTCTGGAGTCTTTTGATTCCCAGCATGGAACAGGCAAAGGAACTGGGAATGCCGGAATGGCTTCCGGCAGGCGGCGGCTTTGTGTTAGGCGGTCTGTTTCTGCTGGCACTGGATAAGGCGCTGCCGCATCTGCATCCGGGAAGCGATGAACCCGAGGGACCGAAAAGCTCCCTGAAGAGGACGACGATGCTGGTATTTGCCGTTACGCTGCATAACATTCCCGAGGGCATGGCAGTCGGTCTGTCCTTTGCCTTATCCACATCGGCGGGGGCCTCTACAACACTGGCTGCCGCTATCGCATTGGCGATCGGAATCGGCCTGCAGAATTTTCCGGAGGGTGCCGCCATCTCCTTACCGCTGTACAAGGAGGGCTGCTCGCGTGCGAAAGCATTTCTTTACGGCGCATTGAGCGGTATCGTGGAGCCGATTGCAGGAATCGCTACGGTTGCTATCGTCGGCGGGGCTACCATCGCCATGCCATGGCTGCTGTCCTTTGCGGCAGGGGCAATGATTTATGTGGTGGTGGAGGAGCTGATTCCGGAAGCAAATCTGGATGCGCACTCCCATGCCGGGACCTACGGTGTCATGATCGGGTTTCTGCTTATGATGATCATGGATGTTGCCTTGGGATAAAACGATTTCTGAATTATCGTAGGGTCCTGAAGAAAAAACAGCAAAAACGGGTCGCACTGACCCATTTTTCTTTGTACTGTATCAGATATTTCTTGCAAGCTCGTAGGCATCCCAGATCGCATACATGATATTATGTACCCGGTTGGAATCTCCGATATTGTATACCGGGATATCCATATCCTTCAGTTCCTCATAAATCCTGTTGTTTGCGATATAGCCGATAGAGGTGATGATGCCGTCCGCAGGCAGCAGCTTTTCACCCTGCGGCGTAGAAATGACAACACCCTCATCGCTAGATTTCACTACGCTGGATTTGGTGTGCACATCGATCCTGTGGTAGGTAATCAGATCCTCCAGCATGAAATGATTCATATGCGGCAGAGCACCGGCTCCTCCCAGAATTTCGTCCGCTATTTCCACAACTGTGACATGGCTGCCCTGCTGTGCCAGCCAGATTCCTGTTTCACAGCCGACAAGTCCGCCGCCGATGATGACAACATTGCCACTGATGTTTTTCTGTCCCAGCAGCACCTCGTCCGCGCTCGCAACTGGCAGAGGTCCTTCAACCTCCATATGTCTCGGTGTTGAACCGCTGGCACATACGATGACATCCGCATGATAGCTGTCGATTGTATCCGGAGTAACCTCATGATGATAGCGGACATCAACCTTCAGCAGCTCCAGCTGACGCTTGTAATAGGAAATCAGCTTGCGGTCATAGCGTTTAAAATGCGGAACACCGCCGGGAATCAGGTTACCTCCCAGCTGATCGCTTTTTTCACACAGAATGACAGAATGACCTCTGAGTGCACACACCCGTGCTGTTTCCAGTCCTGCAACACCGCCGCCGATAACGAGTACGGTTTTCTTTGTACAGGCTGCAGTAATGCCGTAAATTTCCTCACGTCCGCACGCCGGATTTACTGCACAGCAAATCGGACCATTGGCAATTCTTCCCAGACAGCCCTCATGACAGCCCAGACATGGCCGGATTTCATCCGTTCTTCCCGTTCTGACCTTTTCTGCGAACTCCGCATCCGCCAGCAGCGGACGTCCGTAGCTGATAATATCACAGCAATCCTTCAATGCCTCCACTGCCATATCCGGATCATCCATCCGCCCGGCTAAGATAATCGGTACGTCGACCTCTTTTTTCAGAATTCTTCCGAATTCGCGGTACATGCCGTCTTCAAAATACATCGGTGGGTGATTCCAGTACCAGGAATCATAGGTTCCAGCATCCACATTCAATGCATCATAGCCGGCATTAACCAGGATCTTCGCAGCTGCAATGCCTTCCTCGATATCCTTTCCGACCTCCGTGTATTCCTCCTGCGGCAGACCTCCCTGCCGAAGACCCTTCATACAGCTCTTCAGACTGTAGCGCAGCGATACAGGAAAGTCAGGTCCGCAGACCTTTTTGATTCCCCTGACAATCTCTGTGGCAACACGCAGACGGTTTTCCAGAGAGCCGCCGAATTCATCACTGCGTTTATTAAACAAAGCAATGGCAAACTGATCCAGCAGGTAGCCTTCATGCACCGCATGGATTTCCACACCGTCAAAGCCTGCCTTTTTCGCAATCGCCGCAGATTCGATGAAGCGCCTGATCAGATTCATGATTTCCTCTTTGGTCATTTCACGATGTGTGATACGCGGATCAAAGCGGTTGGTGTTTTCACTTGGAGCGATATGCTTTGCCGTAAAGCCGGGCAGGGCACTGCGTCCCAGACCGCCGGTCAGCTGTAGAAAAATCTTGGAGCCGTATGCATGAATGCGGTCATTCATGCTATAGGTACTGTGAATGAAAGCAAGCGGATTGCTTGTCGGGCATGGCAGACCGTTTGCGGGGATGCCCTCGATACTCATATCGACGGAGCAGATACCCGTGATGATCAAACCAACGTTGTTTTTTGCGCGCTCTACGTAATAATCCTGCAGGCGCTGGTTGAAGCCGCCGAAGGAATCCGCATACCCGACCGGCCCCATGGGTGCCATGGAAATCCTGTTTTTCAATGTACAGGAGCCAATGCCTGTTGGTTGAAACAACTCTCGATGATGTGTCATAAAGTCCTCCTTACCGAATACGTTCGGTCAATATCTAGTTTCATTCTAACAGGCAATGTAAGCGTTGTCAACACTTACCGAATACATTCGCTGAAAGGATTTGTATGTCTGTGTCAGGTATGATATAATCAACTGGAAATCGGGTGAAGAGGATACCGGAGAAAGCTTTTGAGGCGAATCGTCGTTACGGCATTTTCAGAATCTTGCTTTACCCACAGGAGGTCAGTTGGATGGAAAAAAAACAAACGCGGAAGGAACAGGCATTGCAGACGCGCTCCAATATACTTACTGTATGCACCGGACTGCTGCGTGAGCATACCTTTGATGAGCTCAGCATATCCATGATCTGCAGGGAAGCGGACATATCCGTGGGTGCCTTCTATCATCATTTTAAAACGAAATCCGACATCATTGTGGAGCTGTACCGCGATGTGGATGATGTCTTCGTGAACGATATTCTGCCTGTCTGCAGGCAGCTGCCGCCGCTGGAAGCGATTTTGCAGTATCTGTGTGAGCAATGCGGCTATGCGGAAACGATGGGGATTGACAGTATCAAAAATGTGTACAAGGCGCAAATCGACAATGGAAATACCTTTTTTGCGTCCAATGCACGCGGTCTGCCCGACGGTCTGCGCTGTCTTTTGCAGCGTGCGGTGAGGGAGTGCTGTCTGAAAACGGATACGGATATCGAAAAGCTTTTGGAGGAGCTGCTGATTATGAGCAGGGGGGTAATCTATTACTGGTGTATCCGAAACGGAGAAATCAATGTGCGGGACTATATCTATCATATGGCAGAGGGATATTTGCAGGCATATCTTGCGAATCCGTCCATTTCTTTGTGATTATCATACAAAACAGGTATACATACGATGCGGATAGCACGAAATTCACAGAAAAATGAATAAAAAGTACAGAAATTTGAAAAAACTGTACTTTTTTTAAATTCTTCACGTATTCCTTAGTGATTTGTGTTAAAATATTGATAAATGATAAACGCTTACATATTTGTGTAAAGGAGGCAATTTATGACGTTCATGAGACAGGAACTGATTCAGGATATACGAAATGCAGCGGGATGCAAGCCAACTGCCGGGACACTTTACAAGGCAATCAACCGTGCGGTGCGCAAGCAGATGGCAAAGCTGGAGCCTGTTGTATCAAAGCGGAAGCTGTACTATATCTCCGCAGAGTTTTTGCTGGGAAAAATGCTGACAAGCAATCTGATTCATCTGCATGCTCTGGAGGATGTAAAGACTCTTGTCGGGGAATATGGCTGGACATGGAAGGAAATACAGGATATTGAGCAGGAGCCAAGTCTTGGTAACGGCGGTCTGGGAAGACTGGCCGCATGCTTTCTTGATTCCATTGCAGAGCTGAATCTGTGCGGGGACGGGATCGGTCTGTATTATCACTTCGGCCTGTTTGAACAGCGCTTTCTAAATCATAAGCAGACAGAGCTGCCAAACGCATGGATCGACACGGTCAGCTGGTTTGATAGGGTGCCGGTTGATTTTCAGGTTAAGCTTCCATGCTGTACCCTGCAGCCCGTGCGCTACGATATGGATGTTATCGGCTTTGACGGGAAAAAGAACCGTCTGCATCTGTTTGATGTGGAAAGTGTTGAGGAGGGCATCGTTAAAGAGGGCATTCAGTTCGATAAAACAGATATCCGACGGAATCTGACGCTGTTTCTGTATCCGGATGACAGTGATGAGCAGGGCAGACTGCTTCGCATTTACCAGCAGTATTTCATGGTAGCCTGCGGTGCGCATATGATTCTGGAGGAACAGAAGCAGCTGGGGCATGATCTGCACAGACTGTATGAGCATGCCGTGATTCAAATCAATGATACCCATCCATCTCTGATCATACCGGAGCTGATATATCAGCTGATGCAGGAGGGAATCCGTATGAAGGAGGCGGTGCGCATTGTTGAAAAAACGTGTGCATATACCAATCATACCATTCTGGCGGAGGCTCTGGAAACCTGGCCGATGTCCTATCTGGAAACCGTAGTTCCGCATTTGTGCGGCATTCTGCAGGCACTGGATACCGCAGCAGATCAGCGCTGCAGTGCAGCTGGTGTGGCATTGATCGATGCGGACAATCGCATGCATATGGCACATATGGATATACATTTTGGAAAAAGCGTCAACGGGGTTGCGGCTTTGCACACAGAGATACTGAAGCAAAGCGAGCTGCATGCCTTTTATGAGCTGTATCCTAAAAAATTTAACAATAAAACCAATGGTATCACCTTTACACGCTGGCTGCATGCCTGCAATACACAGCTGTATACGTATCTGATGGAGCTGCTGCATATGGATTCCTGGCAGGATGAGCGCCTTGCAGAGCTGCATGCCTATGCACAGGATGCGGACGTCATTGCACATCTGCAGGACATTAAACAGGAAAAGAAACGGGAATGGTGTACACATATCCGCAACAAGCAGAGGGTGGCAATCAATCCCAACAGTATCTTCGATACGCAGGTCAAACGGCTGCATGAATACAAGCGCCAGCAGATGAATGCGCTGTGGATTATTTATAAACTGAAGGAAATTCGCAAAGGAAATCTGCCAAAGCGGCCGATCACCTGTATTTTCGGAGCCAAGGCGGCACCTGCATATACGATTGCCAAGGATATCATTCATGTGCTGCTCTGTCTGCAGGATATCATTGAACACGATGCCAGGGTATCTCCGTATCTGCAGGTCTGCTTCATTGAAAATTACAATGTGAGCGAAGCGGAGCTGATTATTCCGGCAAGTGACATATCCGAGCAGATCTCACTGGCAAGCAAGGAAGCCAGCGGGACAGGAAACATGAAGTTTATGCTGAACGGTGCGCTGACGCTGGGAACCCGGGACGGTGCCAATGTGGAGATTGCCGATCTGGTTGAGGAAGACAATATTTATATCTTTGGAAAAAGCAGTGAAGAGGTCATTGCGCATTATGAAAAGGCAGATTACTGTTCACGGGATTATTATGAACAGGATGCTCTGCTGCAGGAGCTGGTGGATTATCTGATCGGAGAGGAAATGCTTGCGACAGGAGATCGAAAATCGCTGCATCGCTTTTATCAGGAGCTGCTGAACAAGGACTGGTTCATGACGCTGCTGGATACCAGAGAGTATATAGCATGTAAGGAACAGATGCTGAAGGATTATGAGAACCGCAAGCTTTGGGGACGGAAAATGCTGCACAATATCGCATGCAGCTCCTTCTTCTCCAGCAAACGTACGATTGAGGATTATGACCGTGACATCTGGAACTTAGGATAGGAGGAATTATGGAGAGACAAACTGGAATTTTAATGCCTATTTCGTCATTGCCGGGAAATCAGGGAATCGGTGATTTCGGCAAACACACCTATCGGCTCATAGATGCCATCAGTAAACAGCATATCCGCATCTGGCAGATTTTGCCACTGAACCCTGTAGGCTATGGGAATTCGCCCTACCAGCCGTTTTCATCGTACGCAGGGGATGAAATCTACATCAGTGTGGATACACTGGCAGATTACGGACTGCTTAAGCAAAGCTCTATCCGCAATTATAATAAATTTTCAGAAAAGGTGGATTATGACGGGGTTCGTGCTTTCAAGGCACCGTATCTGAAAAAGGCATACAAGACCTTTTTGAAGATGCAGGATACCTTTGCTCAGGAATACCAGCTGTTTTGTTCCACTGCTCCATGGCTGTATCCATACGCTGTTTTCATAACGCTGAAAAAGCATAATCAGATGGCAAGCTGGACACAGTGGCCAAAGGAGCAGCGTGAATGGATTCGCAACCGCCGCTTTTCGTTGAAGGAGTTTGAAGAGGAAATCCGTTATGAACAGTTTCTGCAGTTCATCTTCTATAAGCAGTGGAATCAGGTAAAAGCATATGCGAACGCACATGGTGTGGAAATCATGGGCGATCTTCCGTTTTATGTTGGACTGGACAGTGCGGATGTCTGGCAGAATCAGGAGGATTTCCTGCTGGATCCGCAGGGAAATCCAAGTCATATCGCAGGAGTACCGCCGGATTATTTCAGTGACGACGGACAACGCTGGGGAAATCCAATCTATAACTGGAAGCAGATGAAAAAGGATCACTATGATTTCTGGATGGAACGGCTCGCCTGGAATCAGCAGCAGTATGATATCATCCGTCTGGATCATTTCCGTGCCTTTGATACCTATTGGAAAATACCGGCATCCTGTCCGACTGCAAAGGATGGAGAATGGATCATGGGACCATCCTATGAGTTTTTTGATGAGGTGTTCCGCCGATTCCCGGAAATCCGTCTAATTGCAGAGGATTTGGGCGATCTGCGCAGACAGGTTGGCAAGCTGCGTGATCATTACAACCTGATGGGCATGAATGTCATATCCTTTGAGCTGCAGCCTAAGCTTTTGAAGAAGCCGCGGAAAGAGCATATCGTTTTATATACGGGAACGCATGATAATGATACACTGGAGGGCTTTTATCAGCTATTGACACAGAATCGGCGTATCGCCCTGCGCAGATTTTTCCATAACTGCGGCTATGATAACCGAATGGTTCACGAAACAACAGACA
>OAWO01000394.1_pt1 | contig 19137 bp, 15 predicted proteins | sample 1495421 | NCBI WGS metagenome assembly OAWO01 (sample SAMEA2580162, study PRJEB22360) | human gut metagenome | biome: human gut; feature: human-associated habitat; material: faeces | place: Denmark | collected 2008/2010
TACTGGAGCGTATGCATGGCAGCATCTCTGCAGAGTATGCGCAAAATAGGCTGTGCATCTGTATACGGCTGCCAAATACTGCAGAGAAAACACATACCGTGTGAAAGTTTAGCAACAGGGGAAAGCACATGCCGCGGATTCCAAAAAACGGTGCTGTAAGACCTGATAAAGACAACGCGTATGGCAGTAAGGCTTACCGTCAAACAGATAGTGACTGTCATCATGCCTCACAGCTGCATGACGACAGCAGAAGCTGGAATGGTGGAAAGGTCTGTGCTTAACAGATTTTGAATGCAGCATATTTACAGCGGGGCTTCTCTCATCCGCCATGCGTCCAAGCGTTAAAGCCTGTAGCATACGAAATATAACAGGAAAAGGTGGTAATGCGGCGTATTTGCTGTACATTACCTCTTTTGTTTACTATAATTTAGATTAAGGTAGGAATAAACGAGAGCGGTGGATATCATTCCGGCAAATGGTGGAAAAGGACTCGGTGTCAAAAAGGTTCTGGACTATGTTCTATTCACCAAAGAGGAAGCCATCGCCTTTGGAGATAGTACCAATGACATTGAAATGCTGCAGGCAGTTGGAACCGGCATCGCCATGGACAATGCCAGTCAGGATGTAAAGGCCGTGGCGGATGTAATCTGCGGCAGTGTCAGGGAGGAAGAAATTTACCGGTATTGTAAGGAAAATCACCTGATCTGACAGGCCATCTGCATGATGATTGATTGAATATTAAGGAAAAAAGGAAGTGAAGCTTATGGATGCTTATATACGTGTAGGAATCGGTGTTTTGATTCTTCAAAACGGAAGGCTGCTACTGGGACACCGCGTATGCAATGCAGCGGATACCGGTGGGATTTATGAACCGGATTCCTGGTGTCTTCCGGGTGGAAAGCAGGAGTATGGGGAGACGATTTTAGAGGGTGCCGTAAGGGAAACAAAAGAGGAAACCAATCTGGATATCAATGACTTACAGGTGTATAGTGCCGTTGATGATCTGCAGCCGGGTAAGCATTATGTCACCATTCAGGTGATAGCCCGTGCCTGCAGCGGGACGCTTTGTGTTATGGAGCCGGAAAAGCAGGATGTCTGGAAATGGTTTCCAGTCGATCAGCTTCCAAAGAACATATACACGCCTTCAAAAAAATTCATTGATGCTTATTTGAGGACACAGAAACAAGACTAATTAGAAGATATTCGCAGGAAGGAGACCCTATGAAACAATATGAATATGGTAATGTTGCTTACATAATGAAGGATGTGGTTTTGGCAGTCACGATGGAGCATCGTGATATCATAAATGACTATGCCGTAAAGGGTTACCGGTATGCTGGAATGATACCGACAGAAATCAGTGCAAACGGCTGTATCCGCAGAATGGATCTGATATTTGAAAAGGATGGGATCTTATGAGTGTATACTTTTCGATATGCGTCAGTTTATCCGTAGGTCTGATCCTAGGTGCCGTGGGCGGCGGTGTAAAAAAGAAGCTGATAAAAAAGGACTATACGCAGAAACAAATCGCAAGAAATATCAAATTCATCAGTAAAGCGGCAGGTCTGCTCAAGTATGTCACCTGCCTTGTTCTTTTGCTGGGGCTGCTCTGGTGCAGCTATTATCTCATACTTGGCATTATGGAGCCAAAGATGGCAGAATATGCAAACAACATGTCGGAGTTGATTGTTGCTGTTCTGAGTGTTATTTCCATCATGTTTGCCTTTGTGGAATTTATCAGAAGAAAAGAGTGAGGGTGTTACTAACAGCCTGTAAAGAAAGGAAGAAGATGTGTGCAGCTATTGTGGGGGCAGGGATGCATATCGGAAGGTAAGGTTTATGATAAAGCAGATTAGAATGCTTCTGGTTGCTCTGTCGGTCATATTTTTTATGACGGCATGTAAGGATACTACCGGATATACTGCAGTACAAAGCATGTGGAATAAGGATATGCTGTTTTCTTTGAAGCAGGCATCGCTTGAAAAGGCGATAGCTTCGTATTACGGGGGAGATGGTACGGCAGCGGCTATGGCATTTATGAAGCATAAGAGTGTGCAGCGATTCATGGCGATGTGGGTTCACGAAGAAACAAAGGATATCGATCAGCCGATTTGGAATTATGACAGCTTTGCCAGAGTTTCTATACGCAATCATGAGCTGAAGGAGTTGTACACAGATAAGCAATTCTACTCCTGTACATTTACGGATAGACACGGCCGCTGGGGGTACTGTATTTTCCAGTATGACGAAAAGGAATCCGCAGTATCAAACTGGGAGGTGAAGGAAACCACACCGTATCAATATGATTTGCGGGCGAATATGAAAGAGATTGTTGATCGTATTATGAAAACCGACTTGGACATCCTCACCACTTCCGCATCAAGTGTTTATTTATATGATGAAGAAAAGAAACAGGCGGAGCAGGTTATCTTGTTTCATGATGAAAATGCTGCCTATATCTGTTATTACGGGGATGCTGTCCTTCGTATGGAAAAGGTGTAAGGGACAGTAAAGGAATCTCATATATAGGAATGAAAGCAGCAGGCTTTGATTGAATTTATAAGTGGTCGCTGTGTGCGTTTAAATTCAACAAACTATCATGGAATGATTCATCAAAATATACTGTATAATTGAAAACGCAGCTGCAAAGACAGCTCTTTTTCATGTTTTATTCTTATCTCAAAAAAACACGGTATCCAATTTGGTTCTTTCTCGATTGTAGGGAAACTCAAAGCAGAGAGACTTCAACACGATTGTATTTATCAATAGAAGTTGAAGTCTTCCTTTTTCAAACACCTTAAAGTAAGAAAGACCCTCCAATATATGCGCAGCTTTCGATATTGTATGCCATTCTGTGTATAGCAAAGCTGCAGCACTGCTATGTTCCGGTTTGAAAAGGACGTTAAGCAAAAAACAAGCATCCGGTTATCATGAGATGTTTTAAGAAGCGGGAGTGCGAAAGATTGAAACACGAAGGGTAGGTCTTTTCCTGTTTTGTGTATAATTTCTTTGGTAACGAGTTTCTTTACGGATACTGCAATTTTGCAGAAGTTTGTTATAATGGTTAAAGAATGTTAACGAAAGGAGTCCGTTATGAACAGACATGAAATACAAATAGATCCTTCCTTGTGCATCGGTTGTGGTCAGTGTGCGAAAGACTGCCCCACCAGCAATATACAACTAAAAGATAAAAAGGCAGAGATACTGGAAGCAGAGTGTATCATGTGCGGACACTGTGCTGCAATCTGTCCGAAGAAAGCCGTCACGATCAGCGGCTACAGTGAAGCTGCCGTTGAGCAGACATCCAGCGTACGCCTTGATCCTCAAAAGGTGCTGGAGGTGATTCGTTTCCGTCGAACCATTCGTCAGTTTCAGGAAACGGAAATCCCTGCCGAAGTGATTTCTCAGATTCTGGAAGCAGGCAGACTGACACATACAGCAGAAAACAAACAGGATGTGACATATATCGTTATCGATAAAGAAAAGGCTTCTTTGGAGCAGCAGGCAGTGAAATTCTTTCGAAGATTGAAGCCGGTTGCAAATCTGTTCAGCTCCATGGCCAGAAGAACCGTCATTGATGATCACTTTTTCTTTTTTCAGGCACCGGTTGCCATCGTTATAGCAGCAAAAGAGGAAATTAACGGGGCACTGGCTGCACAGAATATGGAATTTGTTGCGGAGGCAAACGGCTTGGGGGTACTGTACAGCGGATTCTTCACCATGGTGGTGAACCATTCGCGAAGCTTGCGGGCGGCATTGCACATACCAAAAGGAAAAAAAGCGGTCACAACGCTGGTTCTGGGGTATCCTAAGATACGATATCAGAGAAGTGCACAGCGGGATACAGCCGATATCCGCTATATGTAGGGAGGGACTTTCATGGATAAGGAATGTCAGAAGCGCATTGCGCATATCACCAGCGGCTTTCATACATGTAAAACGGCATTCACTGCCATTGGTGATGAAACAAGGCAGGTCATTTTGTTGATACTGATCCAAAGCGAGCGATCGGGAATCCGTGTCAATGAAATAGCTGAAAGGGCTCATTTGACCAGACCCTCTGTATCGCATCATCTGCAGATTCTAAAGGAAGCAGGTATTGTTGATATGCGGAAGGAGGGGACAAAAAACTATTATTATATCAGTGCGGACAACACCCAGTGGAAACAGGTCAAGCAGCTGATTGACCTCATCTATGACAGTGTGATTCATTTACAGAAGGAAGAGGAGGAGAGACATCTATGATTGTATATTTTTCAGGAACCGGAAACAGTGCCTATGTGGCAAAACGTTTACAGAGGGAGCTGCAGGATGAAGGCTTTGATCTGTTTTCTTCCATACGACAGAGGAAGAAGGACACGTTGTATGCAAAGCAGCCCTGGGTGATTGTTGCTCCAACCTATGCATGGCGGATTCCGCGTGTTGTTCAAGAATGGCTGAAAGCAGTGGAGCTGACGGGAAGCAGGGAACTGTATTTTGTAATGACCTGCGGCGGATCGATTGGAAATGCCGGTGCTTATCTTGAACGGCTCTGCAAAGAAAAAGGATGGAGCTATCAGGGATGCATGCAAATCGTCATGCCGGAAAACTATATCGCACTCTATGATGCTCCCAAAAAGCAGGAGGCTTTAACCATCATCCATAACGCAGAAAAGCAGATTGCAGAGGCAGCTGAGTATATACGGACACATCGCAGAATACCAAAACCGGAAATAAGTGTGAGGGATTTTGTGAACAGTGCCTGGATCAATCCTTTATTTTATCCTTTGATCGTACATGCGGATAAATTTTACGCAACGGATGCATGTATTTCCTGCGGAAAATGTGAACAGGTCTGTCCGCTGGGCAATATTCAACTGAAGCAGGGGGTACCGGACTGGGGGAAAAGCTGCACCCACTGCATGGCATGTATCTGCAGCTGTCCGAAAGAAGCGATTGAATATGGAAACAGCAGTAAGGGGAAGGTTCGCTATCTCTGCTCACATGTGGTTTCAAAGGAAGAATGATGATATACAGGCAGAAACGTAAGGACAGCTTTTCTGCCTTTACGCTATGCAATCCAAAGAATCATCAGTATGATGAAGGATAGCTGACTGAACATCAAGACAGTGCTCGCTGATGCAGCCTTCCATCAGATAGAAGCAGGCTGTATGTAAACAGAGGTGATGCAGAAACGGTATAGCGGAATCATCTTTGCTTTAACAACTCACCTGCTTTTGGATGTTATGATTGTGCATCATGCTTTTTTTTATGCAACAGGTGTTCTTCACCATGCAGATAAACCCTACAGTCTGATAAGAGACAGCGAAGCTATGGAGGAAAATCTGCGCTTCGTATATTTTCAGTAGACAATTACAGAAGAAGCCTTGCTTTGATTATGAAAATATGCAGTGATGTAGTATTTTTTTATCTTTTATCGCCAAATTATGATAATCAGCGCAATTTCTATACAAAAATGAAAGAAATGAATGACTTTTTAGCGTATTTGAGATAGAATTTAAGTTGATAGCAGGCGATTGTGGTGGAATCGCCCTTACTGGAGGAATACATATGTACAATGATCATGATGATTTTGAAGTAAATGACTATGATGAGGACATTCGGCGCAGAGAGGCGTTGATTGAAGAAGCGAAGAATATTGAAATATCTTCCGACTGGAACACGGTGTTCCGTGAAATTTCAGATTTAAAGAGGAGATGGAAACGCATTTCTTATTGGGACAGTGCCTATGAAGAAACGCTGAATGAAGAATTTGACAGCTATATGGATGCCTTTTATGCGAAGCGTAGAGAGGGGTATCAGAGCAATCAGGCCATTAAGCAGGAGCTGATTGACCGTGCGGAAAAGGTTGCTGCTTCCGATGACTGGAATCAGGCAACAGAGGAAATGAATGAGCTGATGCAGCAATGGAAAGCATCGGGAACAGCAGGAAAAGAAACAGATGATGAATTATGGGATGCTTTCAATGCGGCTCGTCAGAAATTTTTTGACCGCAAGCATGAGCACTGGGAAAATCTGCAGACGAAGTTCTCGAATGCAAAAGAAATAAAGGAAGGGCTGATCAAAGAGGCAGCAGCACTGGCGGATTCTGTTGAATGGAACAAGACAGGAGAAAAATTCCGTGCGATGATGGATCAGTGGAAGGCGGCAGGAAGTGCGGGCCGTGAGCATGAGGATCGTCTGTGGAATGCCTTCAATGAAAGCCGTCAGAAATTCTATGATCGAAGAGGCGAATACTATGATCAGCTGCATGAACAGCAGGATGGGAAATACGAGGAAAAACGCAGGCTGGTAGAGCAGGCAAATGAAATTGCACAGCGCGGGGAATATACCCGGGAGCATACGGATGTTATGAAAAATCTAAGCAAGGAATGGAAAAGCATCGGTTCCTGCGGCAGAGAAAGAGAAGATGACATCTGGAAGGAATTCCGTACGGCAATGGATTCCTATTTTGAAGGGCTGCGCAACTGGAATGAACAGCGGCATGCGCAGTGGCGTCAGAGAATGCAGGAGGCACGTGCACGCAAGCAGGAGCTGATTCTGGATCAGCAGCGTCAGATCAAGCGTATGCAGAATGATATTATCGGATTGATTGGAGAACGGGCAATCAATGATATGGAGGAACAGATAGCGGATAAGAAGGAATTTATCCGTGAGCTGGAAGAAGAGCTGGCGGATATCGATAAAACGCTGGCAAAATAGAAGCAGATATCAAATGATAAAAAAAGAGTGATTTTGTCGATGTCACTCTTTTTTCATTTTTAAGTATCCGTATTCACAGGAAGCTTACTGAATGTTCAACGAGTCAAATGCTTTGGAGATGCTGTCGGAAACAGCGCCTCCAGACTGGTACGCTTGAGTATCGTGATCTTTCCATAGGAAGCTGTCACAATGCCTTTTTTCTTCCACTCACTGAGTACCCGGTTTACCGTTACCCGGTTGAGATTCAGGATCAGTGCCAGATCCTCCTGGGTATAGGGGATGCTGGAAGAAGTGACACCGCGGTCATAATCAGGCGCAGCTGTTTCCGACAGCAGCAGGCTGGCAATACGCTGATAGCGGTCATACAGCGTGATACGGCGCAGCTGTGCGGTCAAATGATTACAGGTATTGGACAGCAGCTGCAGCATGATCTGCATAAGTCCGGGGGATTGCTCCATATACACATACAGCTGATTCAGATCGCAGGCCATCAGCTCAACCTGTGTAACTGCTGCCACGCAGACCGGTCTGGCACATTGTGAAAGAAAGGAGGATTCACCGAATATCCTGCCCTTTTCAATAATTTCATACGTTAATTCACGCCCCTGTGAGGTCACATAATAGGCACGTACACGACCTTTCCTGATAAAGTAAATACGTCCCGCATCATCTCCCTGCATATAGATATCCTCATTGGCCTCATAGTGCTGCCGATAGCCTGCCGCTTCAAAGCAGTGGTACAGCTCCTCTGGAATTTTAATCTGACGCATATCCATCTCCCCTTAAAATTTTTCTCTCTGAATTGTAACATAGGCTACAGAATATGGGAAGAGCTGCCTTTACAATAAGAACAAGAAAAATGAGGAGAGATTTTATGAAACACACCGCATCACTTACACAGGGAAATATTTTGCAGGTACTGCTGCGCTTTTCGATACCGTTTCTGCTTGCCAATCTGCTGCAGGCACTGTACGGGGCGGCTGACCTGATGATTATCGGAGCTTATTGTCCGGCGGAAAGCATTGCGGCGGTATCCACCGGCACACAGGTCACACAGATAATCACAAGCGTGATTTCCGGACTGACACTGGGAGCTACCATTCTTGTCGCAAAATATGCAGGCAGGCAGCAGCCTGATAAAATTGAAAAGACGATCGGTACCACGATTACCTTTTTTGCACTGTTCTCTATTATCCTGAGCCTGATACTGGCCTTCAGCACAGGGATGATTCTTCAGCTGCTGCAGGTACCGCAGGCATCTATGGCACAGGCCTATCAGTATGTCTTTATCTGCATAACCGGTATTTTCTTCATCTGTGAATATAATGCTTTCAGTGCACTCCTGCGAGGCTATGGGGATTCCATAAGCCCGTTGTTGTTTGTGGCTGCTGCCTGTGTCTGCAATATTGCAGGCGATCTGTTTACTGTGGGTGTTCTTCATATGGGAGTGGCAGGAACGGCGATATCCACGGTTGCCTCACAGGGAATCAGCATGCTGATTGCGATATGGTATATGCGACGTCAGGGTTCAGCCCTTCACTTTTCAAGACGCTGTCTGAAGCTGGATACAGCAGTGCTGAAGGAATTGATTGCCATTGGTATTCCTGTTTCCTTTCAGGAATGCATGGTGCGCTTCTCCTTTCTGTATCTGACTGCCATCACAAATGGTTTTGGAGTGTATGCAGCTTCCGCCGTTGGGATTGCCAGTAAATTTGATATTTTTGCCATGCTTCCAGCAACCTCCGTCTCCAATGCCCTGACAGCGTTGACTGCACAGAATCTGGCAGCCGGTAAAAAAGAGCGTGCTGTTGGCTTCGTCCGCTATGGAATTTGCGTATCCATGCTTTGTTCCTCTCTGTTCTTTTTATGGGCACAGCTGTCCCCGCAATCCATGATTTCTCTGTTTTCCAGGGATGCAGCAGTCATCCGTGCAGGAATCCCCTTTTTAAGAGGCTGCAGTCTGGATTATCTTGCTGTTTCCATCCTGTTCTGTATGAATGGATATCTGAATGGAAGTGAAAAAACCGTATTTACCATGCTGAACTGCTGTGGTGGCGCATTGGTGATCCGCGTACCGCTGCTCTTTGCATTGATGCATTACAGGGTGGAGGTTCTTGCCGTTTACGGACTGGTATCTCCGCTGTCCTCCACTGCCATGCTTGCTGTCATCTGGTTCTATATGAAAAAGCATGCGGTCACTCATAATACCTTCATAAGCCAAAATAGTATAAACACCTCCCTGCAGAAGGAATAGGATATGGATGCAAATTCACATATCTGATTCAGAATCCTATAGGATGCTTACCGTATTCGGGTATTTTAATATTGCGTATGGTTGGTTATGTCTGTGGCAATTGATTTACCGGCATGTAATAAGGGATGCAATCATGGCTTTTGCACAGGAGTGTACATGTCATCTGTATCCGCTTTCTGCCGGTTAACCTGACCTGAATGCGGTCTTATCCGTACCTTTTGTTTGTCTTTTGGGATGGCTGTGCGAATACAGCATTATGATTTACAAGAATAAGCTTTCATTCCTTCAAAGGAATAAATAGCATTGTAGTTACAAAAAGCACTCTGTCCGGCTGGAACAATGGATTGAAATAGCAGGGAACATCGGAATCTTCATTGAGGTTTTATCTGGAAAATAGTACAATAAAGGAAAGTACTATAATCTTCCTGTCGTAAAGGAGCACGCCTATGGATAAAAAGCTGAACAATGAAGAAATCGAAAAGGGTGTTTTTGTTATCAATCAGCATTATGAAATCGTTTATATGGATGAAACCGCAAAACAGACCTTTCCCGGATGTGAACAGCATGCATTCTGCTATCAAATGCTACAGGAGAGCAAAACGCCCTGTTTTGACTGCCCGCTGAAAAAGACAGGGCACCAAAAGATAGAAAACAGGCTGCTATACAATCAAAAGCTGGAAATCTGGATGGAGTATGTCGCGATTCGGGTGGAATGGCCGAAGGAGGGGCTGTGTACCCTGATATCCATGCATGCGGCAGCTCCTGGGAAAGCCGGCAGTGTGATCCATGCACAAACTGATGGGATGCTGTATGCTATTGTGGAGCTTCATGTACAAAGGGATTCCTTTACCATGCTTTATGAGAATCTCAGGCAGCAGCCACGGCTTTCACAAAACGGCTCTCTGCGTAAGCTGCTACAGAAGCTGTGTACACGGTATGTATATAAGGAAGACCGTGCAGATTTTGAAGATTTCTGGAATCTGGACACCCTGGAAAAACGCATTGCCGTATATTCTCATGTCAGCTGCAGCTTCCGCATCCTGCTGCATGGTGCATATCGCTGGATGAAATTCCAAATCACTGCTTCCTCTAATGAAGAACTGACGGATACCTGTCTCTGTCTGATAGATACGATGTCAGAGGAGCTTTTAAAGCCCGCAGCCGGACAGGATAACAAGCCTCATTACGATGAGCTTACCAGGCTGTATGGGAAAACGACCTTTGAACGGCTTGCTCAGGAACGCCTTATGCAGGATGTTCATCAGGAGTATGGTCTTGTAGATATCGATATCGAGCATTTTAAGCTGTTCAATGACTGGTATGGTATACAGGAGGGGGATCATCTGCTGATGTATATCTCCTATCAGATACGTAAAAAGGTGCAGGAGTTAAATGGCATTGCAACACGCATAGGCGGCGATGAGTTCGTCATGCTGCTGCCGCAGGCTGCCTGTGATGTAAAAAAGCTGGAGCCCGAGATCATTGGCTGGATACAGAACTACGATGCTTCCATCAAATTTCTTCCCACGGTAGGTATTTATATGATTCAGGATAAAACGCTTCCGATTGCTCAGATGTGTGATCGGGCGGCAATTGCCGCAGCCAGCAGAAAAGGCAATTATGCGAGCCGCGTTGCTGTGTATCAGGATTCAATGAAAAAACTGATTGAAAACCGTCAGGAGGTACTGTTCGGTGTGAAAAACGGACTGGATAACCGGGAATTCGTTGTCTATTATCAGCCGCAGGTCAGTGCCAGAACGAATCGTATACTCGCAGCCGAGGCACTGGTGCGATGGCAGCATCCCCAGCGCGGTCTGCTGCCGCCGGGAGAATTTATTCCCATTCTGGAGACAAGCGGCTTTATTTATAAGCTGGATTCCTATGTATGGGAGGAGGTCTGCCGCTTCCTGCAAGACAGATTGATGAAAAAGCTGCCGGTGGTACCGGTCAGTGTGAATGTTTCAAGGGTGGATATGCTTCAGTTCCGCCTGTGTGAAGTCTTTACTGCACTAATAAAAAAATACGAAATACCATCCCGGCTTTTGGAAATAGAGATAACGGAAAGTGCCTACGCTGAGAATTTCGATCAATTGATTGCCACTGTCTATGAACTGCGGGCATGCGGCTTCACCGTTTTGATGGATGATTTTGGCAGTGGATATTCCTCCCTGAACATGCTGTCAAACATTGAACTGGATATTCTGAAAATCGATATGAAATTTCTGGATACATCCAATCATCAGAATACGAGAAATTCCAGTATCCTGGAGTCCATAACCTCGATGGGACGCTGGCTTGGCCTGCGGATGATTGCAGAGGGTGTGGAAACCCATGAACAGGTGGACCGCCTGTTAAACCTCGATTGTGAATATATGCAGGGTTATTATTTTTATAAGCCGATGAGCCGGGAGCACTTCTGTGAGCTTCTTGCGGATGCCGGGCGTATTGATGTTCGCGGCATGCAGGCGAAACGCCTGCCCAGTATAGATCTGGAGGATTTATTTCACAAGGATATTACAAGTGAAGCGATGCTTTCCAATATTCTGGGAGGAATCGCATTGTATGAAATCGAGGATGATACGCATTTACAGATTCTGATGGTAAATGACCGATACTACCGTATTACAGGCTGCAATGCTGTGGATTTACAGGAGCGCAGCAGACTCATCACCCGTCAGATTCATCCGGATGATATGCCGCTTGTATGGGATATTTTCCATAAGGCACAGGAAGCGGGATCCATGGGGGCAAGTGGAACCTTTCGGCGGTACCGTCTGAACGGAGAGCTTATGTGGATGCATCTGCAGGCCTTTTTCCTGCATAAACAGGGAAATCGCAAGCTGTTCTACTGCTCAGTCAGCGATGTGAGCACCACGATGAGTCTGCAGAAGGAGCTGCTGGCAATCCTACAGACGATGCCCGGAGATATATTTGAATATCAGGTGTACCCCGATGAGCAGCTCAGCTGTCGTGTAATCAGTGCAGGTCTATCCCTTTTGCACGGCTATACGACACAGGAGCTGCAGGATATTCTGGAAAACGGAATGCTGGAGTACATTGATGATCGTGATCATGATGAGGTGATGCGTATCTGGTCGAATCCAAAGCAGTGGAAAACGGATTGCAGCGTGGAATTCCGGCTGTTTACAAAAACCGGTGAAACCGTATGGGTGGAACAGCATATCCGCTATATCTGCGAAGAGGAGGGTGTGCGCATTTATAACAGCCTGTTAACGGATATCACAAAGATAAAGAAGCAGGAGGATGAATTGCTGGAATCGCAGCGCCTATTGCATCATTTGCTGGGAATTGCCGATCAGAGGGATTCACCGCGGCAGCTGACCAAAAGAAACAAGGAGCATGCCGCCAAGCTGTATGCAGAATCTTTTCCGGGAGGTATGATTGGAGGGTTTTGCGAGAAAGGCTTTCCACTCTACTTTGCCAATGAGGAGATGATTCATTTTCTGGGCTATGACAGCTATCAGGATCTCTATCAGGGAATCAACGGAATGGTGGAGAATACGATTTATCAGGAAGACAGGGCACAGGTGGAGCTTGATCTCGGCACGACTTTCCGAGAAGGTATGGAATATACAACACGCTATCGTATGGTGCAGAAGGACGGCAGTCTTATATGGGTTCAGGACAGAGGACGTGTAATATGTGAGGAACAGGGACGCCTTGCCATCATCAGCACCTGTATGAATATTGATGAAATCGTGAAAGCCCGTCAGCTGCTTGAGAAGGTCCGCTAGAATCGGCAGTTCCTCAGATAAGCAATCGGTAGCAGCTGTTACTCGCTCCAAGTTTGTAAGGGATTTCCGCTGCACCATACAAGTTTTTCCATCGGCTGCATCTTAGAGTGGCCGTCACGGCTGTTATATCAGAAAGAGACAGTTGCAGATTCTTACATAAGGTCAAATTTCCTGTACATCTGTACATGCGCAGGAAGCATGACAATCAAGCAGCTGAAAAAAACGACATAAACACCTTCTGCCGTTTTTTGACTTTGTATAGCTGATGTAAAAGCATCATGTCGGTGAAGCAGTTTGCATGCGTGTAACGAAATGCCATACAGCAGAATATGATGTTTAGTGAACTACTGCCAGCTATAGAGCAAGCGTTCATCGACCACTGAGGCGGGGGTATTCTGCCTACTTTTTATAAACAACTTTATAGGCGGGAAAGCCGCTGCTCATCAAGTATGGTGATACAGCCTCTGGATTGCTGAAGCAGACCATCCCTTTGAAATTGCTTCAAGAGGCGGGATACAACCTCACGGGCAGTCCCCAGCTCATGTGCCAGCGTATCATGTGTGAGCCGAAGGGAAGCGGCTTCCTGAAGCTGCATCTGTGTTAAAAGCGCCTGGGCAAGTCGGTGCTCGTTGCTGGAAAACATGACATCGTGCATGGTGTTCATCACGGAGGAAAAGCGATCCGCAACCAGCTCCATCGTAAAATCCTTTACCCGGCAGTTTTGTGATGAAACGATCTGCAGAATCTGCTTGGGAATGAGCAGGATCACGGCATCCGTTTCAAACTCCATGCTGACCGTGAAGGTCAGAGAATGAATCATACAGGCTGCCGACAATACACAGACATCCTGTTCCAATAAACGGTACAGCGTAATTTCATTCCCCTGCGGTGACATCATGAAAATACGTGCCTGTCCTTTTACCATCATTTCCAGACCGGTGCATTCCTGACTGCCGTGATTGAGAATGTCCCCCTTTTGAAAGCTGCGTTCTATGATATGGGTAGAAAACAGCTGCTTTTGGTCATCTGTAAGCTCCTTCCAGAAGGGAAGTGTTTCAAGGTAATTATGCATATATCCATCCTTTCAGTAATAGTATAGCAGAAATATGAAATTTGCGTTGTCCTTTTGCATGCTTCCTGTATAGTATACACAGAATGTATAAGCAGTTATGAGAATAATAGTATACCGGAGAATGCTTTTATATTAACTTATGCGGAAATCCGTATGCTATACTGATAATGACAATATGAAATGGCGGTGAATGTTGGATGAAGAAAGGTATAAAAATGACAATTTCAGTCTTGCTGATTGCAGGTGTCATGGCTGCAAGCTTCAAATCTGGAACAATCTTCTCACAGAACGTAGAGGAAGGCATGAATTCTTTGAGGAATGAATTGACACAGGAATCACAGGAGCGAACAGAGAACAACGGGAATGCACAGAATAATGATAAAGATATAAACGAAAGCGGGGCATCTGCAGGTGTACAGCAGCCTCTGATGCCTGATACTGCATCACAGGAAGAAGCAGTTACACCATCCAGAGAGGATTATGATATCAATGGCACGACTCTGCTGTCTTTAAAAATCTCCTATATAGAGAATCTGCGTGCAGAACAAAGGCAAAATATTCATGTTGTGATTCCATCCGGTGTAACACAGATCAATGAGCATGCATTTGACACAGCGTATCCGAGATCCGAATATGCTCTCTTACGAGAATGCCGTTTTATCAGTCTGGATTTAACACAGGCAAGCGACCTTAAGGTGATCGGTGCCTATGCATTTTATAACACGACTGCGTTTAAAGGTGATTTGAATCTTCCGCAGGGGTTGGAAACGATTGGTAATTATGCATTTTATAATTCCGGATATGATGGGACTTTGCATTTACCCGCTTCTGTTACAACGATAGGAGACAGTGCATTTCGGCAGTCGAATGCCTATCATGGCTTTAAGGGGACCTTGCAGTTACCCGGGGAGCTGAAATATCTTGGAAAAGTTGCTTTTTCCAATCAGAGAGGTATCACGAGCGTTGAAATACCGGAAGCTCTAAATGAAATTCCTGAATCTGCATTTCGATATACAGGTGTACATGGTGTATTGACAATCCCCAATAACATTACATCCGTTGGTGCCAATGCCTTTGGGGATACCAGTCTGCAGACAGTGTATCTGCCTTCGAATATCACAATTGTTGATTCATCATTCAATAAAGCAGCACCTCCGTATCTCATTTGTAATGATAAGATAGAGTATGATCGTTTGAAGGCTCTGAAGACGAAGTTTAAAATTGCATACGAAATTCAGGTGACATTCGATGATAAAAAGGGAGGTGTGTATGCGCCCATTACACGATTATATAATCAACCGTATAATATCGTAAAGCAGGAGGATGGAAATTGGACAGCGGACACTGCATATGCATTTCCAGCAGTTCAGTCTGATGAGCGTATGAAATGGGCTTTGTCTGCTGATGCAGTCGCGGAATGTAAGGTGACAGATGCCGTGAGTACGACTACGCTGTATGCGGCGTTGATATATGAAAATCCGAAGGTCACATACAGTGATGATGTTAAAAAGGTCTATGACGGAAATGATGTTATGCTTTCTGTAAAAGCACAGCATCCCTATGCGACAACACTCGATAAGGCAAAAGAGGGAGATGTTGTTTTCTATTATTGGTGGAATTGGGAAACCTTGTCACAGACTGAATATGTGTTAAAGGGCTGGGGTGAGGATACGTATCGTTTTCAGGATATACGCGCACCGTATGCCATATCCTGCCGGGTAACAGTACAGGCCTATCGTATAAAAAATAATAAAACAAGTCTCTTTTATACCACACGCCACAGCTTTGCCGTAGATATGAGTCCCGCTGAGGCTGCTGTACACCCGCTGTTTGAAAAAGAAAATAATATAGATACCGGTTTGCCAGAAATTCAATTAAGTGATGGTGATACACTGGGTACGATAGCATGGGATGCAGGTCAAATTCCGCAGCCAGGCACACATTCCTATGCATGGACATTCATACCTGAAAAAAATGCAGAGGGACAGCACAATTACAAAGAGACTAAGGGAATGGCGGATATCACCTTTATGCGTTATCAAACGCTGGATATTCAAAAGGCTGCACATGGAAGGATACAGACAGATACGATAAGGCCCGCACAGGGACAAACGGTGGTTTTAACCTTTGTGCCAGCTACCGGCTACCATCTGAAAAATGTAAACATCAATGGTGTGGAATATTCGGAAAAGGTGAAAGGCAATCAGCTCACACTGAGTGTCCAGACGGATTTGACAATACAGGCAGTGTTTGAAAAAATTAAGGCGGAGGATATTCAAGACGGCATCGATGATCTAGCACAGAATAAGGAATCCTTTACAAAGGAAGAACAGCAGACTGTTTTGGAAATACTGTCTGAATATTCTCAAATGGAAAATGCATCGAAAGAAATAAGTGAACAGGTGAAGGAAACGATGCTGAATGCTGTCATAAAGCATCCTCAGCTTTCCATCGATATGAACAGTGAAAAAATTTATGCTACATCACTGACAGCTATGCTTGATGAGTTGAAGAGCGAAGACATCCAACGCCTACAGCGGAAGGAATTGACCGGTATTGCAATTCATATGGAAGTGAATAAAACCGTTGATCAGGAAAATCGTGCTTCACTTAAGGAACTGATTGAAAAGAATAAGCTCACCATTGGCACCTGTTATGATGTGAAGATTTTAAAAACCTTAATGACAGAAACAGATGAATTTACTGCCGAAGTAAAGCAGTTGTCAAAGCCGGTTCTTCTAACCTTTTCCTTGCCGCAAGAGCTGGCTGCGCCCAATGGTGTAACACGTGAATTTTATATTTTACGCATGCATGAGAACGCTGATGGCACACAGCGCATGGATCTGCTGGAAACCCTGCAGAATACCGATAATGAAATCAGCGTTTATAGCGATCGGTTTTCTACCTATGCGATTGTCTATCGGGATACGCCGATTCAAACAGATGAAATACCTGATAATTCAACGGAAATACGAAAGAAATCCTATGTGATAACAGCAGATGTGGTTGGGCAGGGATCCATCACGCCACAGGGTACAGGAAAGGTAACGGCAGGAGAGAGCATGAGTTATACCTTTAAACCTTACAGGGGTTATCATGTACAGGTTGTCGTCGTTGATGGTAAATCTATGGGAGAGCTGGACAGCTATACATTTTCTTCTGTCAGTGAAAATCATACCATTCATGTTATTTTTGAAAAGGATGAGGTAAAAGCAGAACATACGAAGCTTGAACACGCTGATTCTGCTGGAGTACAGAAAAGCAGTCCTGAAAAATCACAGACTGCTGTGAAGCATACAGCGGCGGATACCTTTGATTTTACTAGGATTGAAATCTGGCTGCTGGCTGGAGTTGTATCCATATTTGCAATGCTTTGTACCGGCATTTATCGGTTTAAAAGAAGATGAAGGAAAAACGGTCTGTGTGATGGACAGATCGTTTTTAAGTTTACAATGTTTGGTTCATGAGCTAGCGCTTTGTAGCACACTGAAAAAAACAGTAAATGCTGATGCAGGTATAGAAAGCGATGACGGACAGTAAAGAGTATACTTGCAAACTGAAAGTTATTTCAATATTTAATGACTAGTCCTGTATGAAGCTTTCATCAGGTAGTGATAAGCGGATACGATTCTTTCAGCCTGTGTCTGCGGCATATGCGCGGTATGAATCCGGGATATGCAGATCTGTTTTTTTCAGTGTGATATTGTTCCTAATATAAATATGGTATGCAGCATAGGATTCTGCTTTGGTTTGTGATAAAATAATACCATTCGAACAGGAGGCGGCATATGAAAATAGCACAGGTATTTGTTGAACATCCCATCATGCATCTGGACCATACCTTTACCTATGCCTGCGACGGCTTTTCTGTACAGCGGGGAGTTCGTGTACAGGTGCCATTCGGGAAAACCTCGATTATCGGCTTTGTTATGCAGGTGGAAACGATCACGGAGCAGCAGGCTGCCGGATACGGCTTCACCCTACGTCCGATTGACAAGGTGATTGATGAGGAACCGCTGCTGAATGAGGAGCTGTTTGCTCTTGGTGAATGGATGGCGAAAACCTGTATCGTACCGATGATCAGCTGCTTCCAGTGCATGCTTCCGGCAAAGCTGAAACCAAAATCAACGCATGGACATGCAAAGAGGGAAGCCTGGATACGCTATGTGAAAGATGGGGATGGGCTGACGGTAAAGCAGCGTGCCGCATTACAGGCACTGCAGGAAGAAAAGGAAATGCTTCGCTCACAGTTTTATCAGATTTATAAAACACCGGGTAAAAAGCTGGTAGAGCTTGGGCTGGCACAGGTATATGAAAAAGAAGCGCAGGCACGACTTTTGTCAAAGGAAATCACACAGCAGGATCTGCCCCTTCACCCGGAGCAGCAACAGGCGCTGCATATCCTGCAGAAGGTAAGCGGGCATGAGGTTGTTTTACTGCATGGTGCGACCGGCAGTGGGAAAACAGAGGTGTTTCTGCAGCTGGCAAGGTCTGTCATGCAGCAGGGAAAGCAGGTTCTGATTCTGGTACCGGAAATCTCTTTGACTCCGCAGATGGTAAACCGGGTAACGACACGCTTTGGAAGTCATGTGGCAATCTATCATTCCGGATTGAATGCACAGGAGAAATACGAGCAGTATCAGCTTGTCCGCCGGCATCAGGTGCAGATCGTGGTCGGTACACGCAGTGCGGTTTTTATGCCGTTTGATAATCTGGGTGTCATCATCATGGATGAAGAGCACGATACCAGCTATAAGCAGGATTCCTCTCCACGCTATCATTGTCGCGATATCGCTTTGCAAAGAGGAAGACATCATCATGCGCTGGTCGTTTTGGCAAGTGCCACGCCTTCTCTGGAAACCTATGCCAGAGCAATTAAGGGTGTTTATCGGCTGATTGAAATGCCAAGCCGCATCAATGGCAGCTTTCCGGATGTAAAGCTGGTGGAAATGCGCAAAGCGGTCGGTCGGGGAGAGAGCTATCTGCTGAGCAATGAGCTGCTGGCTGCAATGTATGAGCGGCTGCAAAGAAAGGAACAGATCCTTCTGCTTCTGAATCGCAGAGGCTATACACCGATCCTTCGCTGTATCGGCTGCGGCCATGTCGTAATGTGTCCGCACTGTGAGGTGGCGATGTCCTATCACAAGGATGATAAACAGCTGAAATGCCATACCTGCGGATATACGATGCCGGTACCGAATTACTGTCCCGAATGCGGCAGTGATACCTGGCGGTATCTCGGGCTGGGTACGCAAAAGCTGGAGGAGCTTGTTCAGATCAAATTTCCGGATGCCAGGATTATTCGCATGGATGCGGATACGACAGGGGAAAAAAAAGCCCCCGAGGAGCTGCTG
>OAWO01000413.1_pt1 | contig 18208 bp, 34 predicted proteins | sample 1495421 | NCBI WGS metagenome assembly OAWO01 (sample SAMEA2580162, study PRJEB22360) | human gut metagenome | biome: human gut; feature: human-associated habitat; material: faeces | place: Denmark | collected 2008/2010
ACTCTCACACCGTCTTTGTTTGTGTAGCTTCCTGTCTGGATTCTTCCGGAAACGGCAATTCTCATTCCCTGCCGGAAATATTTCTCTGCGAACTCCGCAGAACGTCCAAAAACAATGCACCGAAGAAAATCTGCTGTCTGTTCCTGATCAGGTTTGACTCTGCGGTTAATTGCAATGGTATAGCGTCCTACGGCCATACTATCTTCACCCTGCGAATATCTTATTTCTGGGTCTCTGGTCAGTCTTCCTACTAAAATTACTTTATTCATGTGTTCCTCCTTTTTATTGATAAATTATACAATTTCCGTAACTCATATAATTTCATACCGATTTCCATTCTCTGCCAGCAAAATATTCTCTTCTATTTTATGGGCAGATATCGTTTCTTCTGGAAGATTGATATAGTAAATATTTTCAATTGGCAAGGACTCTTTCAGTCTCTTTTTTGCTGTTTTTTCAGTCTTTGCCTTTTTTATATAATTGATTTTTCTTTTACTCAACCCAACCCAATGGGCATACATTACACAAAATAGAATATCTTCGTTAGCAATATTAGAAAAATATTCTTTTTTCTCTTCCTCTGTGATTTGAAAATAAAATCCTCTTTCAGCTTCTATTCTCTGTTTACATCTTCTTGCAAATTTTGATTCAAAATGATACCATTCCCATCCTTCTGGGATTCCTGCTTCAATGATTCCTTCGTTTCCACAATCACCTTCCTCATGTAAAAATATTAAAATAGATTCTGCCATATTTTGAAAATGAATATGTGATGTTAAATAGAACTCAAACATTCTAGAAAAAATATCTACTTTCACAATTTCTACCCTTTACTGTGCCGAAATTCGGCACAGCAACTTCCTGACAAGCTCTTCCGTCTGACTATCATACTGCTGATTCAGCATTGCTTTCTCTATCGCTTTCACAAAAGTTTCTGCCTGTTTATCGAAACACTCCCCTGTATTTACTTTAAAATCGAAACTAATGTGAATTGTATGCTGCATTTCATTTTTCTGATGTTCATTTTCTTTGCATTTGCAACTCACCTCCTTTTCATCAGCGCAAGGTGTCTCCTTAACATGTCTCGGAAACAGCTTTTCTACCTGATTTACGAACTTGCTCCACGTCATCCACTTACCGTTGATACAAACTCTTCGGGGATCACACTGATAATCGAGATTTTCTCTTGCTCCACCAGCTCGGCTTTTCCCCATGTTCTCAATCAACGCTTCCTTCAGTTGCTGTCCAGATAAGTCTTTAAATCTGCGACTGACCGCTGTATTGTAAAATTCTCTGATTTCTTCCTCTGATGGCTCCAGATTTTTTTCCTTATATTCCTTAATTTCCTTATGAGTGGTCTTCCCTTCTGTCAACAATTTTTCCTGTTCTTCTTCCGGTAATGCTGCCATTGCACACGCAGCACTCTTATTCAACTTGCTTTCTTTAAACGCTTCTTTTCCCTCCGGAATCAAATTGTGATCAATTGCTAAATATTCTGACACTGTAGATCTCTTCATATGTAACTGTGCTGCCAAATGTTCGACCACTCTTCCCCCAGCAGCAACATCGGGAAATTCTTCCGGATAATGTTCCATCAGATATTTCATATCCGATACTTCCTTCATTTTTTCATAGTCAGACTTTGAATGATGATAGTTGGAAGACATCACCTGAAATTGTGCCCGGATATCATTCATGTTCTTTACATCGCATGGAACAAATGCAAATTCTTCCGCTTTGCCTTCTTCTACCAGATATTTACAAGCCAATACCCTTTTATGCCCGGCTATAATTTCATACTCATCCACATCGGTTTTCCGGACAATTACATTCTGCAGCACTTCGCCTTCCGCTTTGATCAGCATTGCAAGCGTTTGTATTTCCTCTGTAATTTCTCCGTAAAATTGAAAAGCGCTTCGCACCAACTTTGTATAATGAATCCATTGGGTCACTCTTCTCGGATGTTTCATTCCGCTGTCTCTTTTTTCCGGAACCTTTGAGAATAATTCTCCTAAATTTGCCATTTTACGATACCCCCATCAGTTCTTTTGTCAGACTCATAAAGTCTTCTGTTGCCGCATCATTTTTACGGTGTTTCAGCAGAGGTTTTTTTGCAACCGTTGCACTGGACACTGCCGCCCGATCACTCACACACGTTGTTACCAACGGATAGGTATATTTTGTCATCAGTTCGGAGTATATATTGCGACTGGACTTTAACAATCTCACCTTATTCGCAAATACTTTCCATTCAATTTCGTGATCCGGATAGTCTGTTAAAATCTCATCATACATTCTCTGTACCAGGGCAAGGTTATCTTTGCAATAGCCATCTAACTGTATTGGTGTTACAAGAATATCTGCAGCACACAGCGCATTTCTTGTCAGATTCTCAAAAGACGGTCTACAGTCGATCACGACTGCATCATATTCTGTTTTTACATCCCATAATGCATTTTTTAACATAAAATCATCATGCGCATCTAATTCTGATAAATGAGTATCTCCCTTAATAACATCAAGCAATGAATATTTTGACCGATAGATACATCTTTTTATCTTTACCGGATACTCGGCAAACAAATCCTTTACCGTATAAGCATTTTCATTCGCCTTGGTAAAAAATGGGGTGGCATTTGTCTGTGGATCTAAGTCCACCAGCAATACCTTTTGACCCAAAACAGATAAATTGTATGCTAAATTTACTGCTGTTGTTGTTTTTCCTGTTCCACCTTTTCCATTCCAAACTGCATATACTCTCATTTTTTCTTCTCTCCTATCTAGCTTTTATTTTTTCACAAATTATTTGAACAAAGACTGCGGCTGCGATTACAACCACGATCAACGGCCAAAAAAATGCCAAAACGAAATTTGAAGCGTAAATTCCCTCTGCCAAAAAGGTATACGCAATAAATCCTATTATCCAATAGAGCAAAATTGCTATTACTATCATTGTCTTTCTCTCCTCTATCACATATTTCTTACTTTAGCATGACTTATTTTTACTTTCCCTTATTGCAAAAGAGCAATTCCTTTTACAAAATCATCTGCATTGAATATGAAAGAAAATGCATAGGAATTATTTATTTAAACTTTGCAAAAATTTTCCCGCTGTTTCCAACCAACATAGTTCAAATGTTGATGTTGATCCTTGTATTTCATAAATAGTCAGTTTTTCCTGTAGTATTTTAGATAACGGTCTTTGCTCCTCCTGAGTGACAGCTTCTTTCAAACTTCTGATATGCTTTTTTAACAGAAGTCTCTTTCTGAATGGAGCTGTCATAACTAGCATCTCTAATAATAAAATCGCACTCTTATCATTCACTCCCGCTCTCCTTTCGCTGAATACTTGTCATTCGGGCATTTTAAAATAGTTCCAACACATGTGATACATCCGCTGCAGCTTCCCTTCATGATTCCACAATTTCCAATATTCTCTCTACAGGTTCTGCATAAACATCTGTCACATCTTTGGTACTCCCCCATTGCATTCACTTTACTCATTTCGTAAGCTGCCGCTCCTTCTTTTTTTCTACTTTTTTCAGCAAATCTTTCTCTAGAAGTTGCTCTGATGATGGAAAATATATTTTGTCATATCTTTCTTCCTCGCAGAAAATCCTTAATCCATTACCTGACCAATTATCCCGTGACAAACATGCTGACACTACATGATTATTTTCATTAAGAAAACGAAGCCAATATGTATGAAATCCGGATTGCTTAAAATACTCCGTTTCTTTCACTTTGGGTAACTGATATACGGAAAATCCCTGTACTAAAGAGTACATTTTACTTTTGTTTACGTCTAAAATGTATTTTTTATTATCATCAAATACTCTACGTTCCTTCATTTCTGTAAGGAATTCTTGTGTTAGCTCTTCAGCCACAGTTTTTCGTGTAATCATTCTTATTTTTCCTCTCTTTCATACTTACTTTTGTACCGAATTTCGGTACCGCTTTCCAATGAAAACCTTTAGCTTTATTTTTTCACTGATCCATGATATTTATTTCTATCAGCCAATGCTAAAATATAAATCTGTGCCAACAACCGATCTTCTTCTGAAAGATTCTCACAAATCTCCATCAATTCTTTTCCTTCTTTTAAATCTTTCTCTAATAACTTATGTAATCCCATTGTTACCGCCTTTCTTGTGCCGAATTTCGGCACACTACTCTTACTTATTTATCCATTTGATCTGAAGTCATATCTTTTTTATCCATTTCATGTTCTTTCCCAACAATTTGCTCGGCTTCCATACCAGCCATGAAAATTAAGACTTTTGAAACCTGTTCCTTGGACATCTCTGTTATTTTTTTAATTGCCACTTCTCTATCTAATTTCAATCCAGCACTTCCTTTCCCTATTGAATGATTCAAGTATAAATCAACTCATTTTATTTGTCAAGTTATATTCTTGACTTGTTCAAGTTTTTCTGATATTGTATAGTTATTGGAGGTATCGATATGAATCAATGTGAACGAATAAAAGTAATATTAAAAGAAAATAAATTAAAACAGAAACAATTAGCTTCTGAAATTGGTGTAACAGAAAGTTATATATCAAAACTTCTTAAAGATCCAACTATTAGATTGTCCCAATCTCTTGCAGCACTTATCGAAGAAAAATACGGCTATAATGCTGAATGGATACTGCACAATAAAGAGCCTAAATTAAAACAAATCAGCAAAAATAGAGGGTTATCTGAACTCCACCAGAAAGCTCTTTCTCAACTAGAAAAAATGAATGATGAACAAATTAAAGCTATTCTGGCCTTTATTGGATTTTTAGATGAAGTAGAAAAATCTTGTTCTGACACTTCTAAAAATTAATTTTCAATTAAATCGGATTACAAATCCGGATGTAAATATCACTGATTCTATATATCATTGTTAAAAAGAGGGGAATAATTATGCCAACTGAAAAGCCACGCTATACTATAACAGTTGATGAAGACTTACTTAAACAAATTGATGATTTTCGTTTTGAAAACCGTTATTCTAGTCGCTCTTCCGCTACATTAGAACTTATACGCTTAGGTATTCAGAAACTTGAAAACGATAAAAAAAATCAAAAGAACTGATTTCTGATTTTTATTGTCAAGTATATCTGTCAGTGGCCCGAGCATTTCCGCTCGGTGCTACTATCCATATCTACCCCTTATTCCTATCCAAAAAACTCTTTTCTCTCTTTAAGTCTTCCAGACCAGACCTTGCCTAATTAAATCTCTTATCATTTCACTTTGTGTATTTGCATAATAAGTTTCTTTCTTCTGATCGGATAAATCCTTTTCCATTTCTTTTGTAATAGAAACTGTGAATCGTTTTCATATCTGTTGGCATGATATTTCTCCTTTATTTTTTGTCTGCTTTCCATTCTTCTATTAGCTTACTGGGTCTACTATTTATGTTCTTAACACTCCAGACTCCAACTATAACAGCAGCTATTGCACACATAGCCGTGGCTGCCAACATTCCCATTTTTAGACAATGAATGGTCAAAACTAAAAATACTATTATCAGAAAAATTTGAAAGCTAAAATATAAAACATCACCCAAAATTAATATTCCTTTTCTTAAATATTTTTTCAAACCTACCCTCTGAATATTCTTGTGCGATGAAATCACACTTCCGGAAATTTGGAAATCAGAGTTCCGGTACTCGGAAATCGCCTATTTTGTGCTTGATGACTTATCCATTTCTGTTTGGATATTGGTCAAGACCTTGCCGCATCTGCGGTGCGTAGCAGTCTTTACCAATGTCTCAACAGAAATTATGATTCGGTATGCACAAAAACGGATCTAAAAAGTGATTTCCATATCACCGGACAGCTGATGTAAAACCATCCGGAATATTCACCCTCCTACTTTTATTCCTTAATTTAATGATCTCCTTTTTCTCTGTGCCGAAATTCGGCACACCATCATTCCTGGTTCTTTTCTTTTGTTGTCGAGAACATTCCCAGTCTCATCCCCAATTCCACCATTCCTTCTATGATAGCTCCCAAATATTTTCCTTCTATCTGAAACATGTAAAATGTCATATTCAGGCTTTCATCCTTTGGCTGCAACTCACAAAAGAATCCTTTTTCTATTTCCTTTTCTTCTTCATCATCATAATGAATAACAACTTTTTTTATTTCCTTTTCCGGTTCTATCCTTTCCATATTTTTTACCTTTCTCATTACAAATTTCTGTGCCGAATTTCGGCACACTATTTTTTCTCCGATCGTTCTTCCGCTTTTCCCGCTTCTTTTCCCGCAGCATATGCTACCATTTCAATCAATGCGAACCCTTTTAGATCCGGATCCCGAATTTTCATGAACTTCCGTGCTAACCGTTCCATAATTGTTTTTGTATCACTCATATTATTTGCCTTCCTTTTGTTATCTTTGATTACATTATAGTTATCTATGTTATATTTGTCAATATAAAAAGTTAACTTTGATAACTTCTTAATTGATTTATTTTTTCTTATATGTTATCATCAATATAAAATACGGGAGGTATATAAGCATGACTGAAAATGAACGAATTAAAAATATTCGGCAATCCCTTAATTTAACTTTGGAAAAATTTGGCGAACAACTAGGTGTTACTAAAGTTGCCGTTTACAATATTGAAAAAGCACATCGAAATGTAACTGAGCAAATGCGTAAATCGATTTGCCGTGAATTCAATGTCGATTACAACTGGCTTGTATCCGGAGAAGGCGATATGTTCAATCAACAAGATGAAACCATCAGCAACTCAATCGATCGAATCATGGCTGGCGAAAACGAATTTCATAAAAACCTCTTTAAAACACTTGCCACCCTAGATGAAAAAGAACTTCTTTCCCTGGAAAAAATCATTGATAAATATCTCGCAATCAGTAATAAAACTAACTCTTAAAAAAACTGTTAGTTTCACTATACAACAAAGGATGTGAATCTTATGACGCAAGGTGAACGTGTTAAAAAAGTAAGAAAATCTTTCAATCTAACTTTAGAAAAATTTGGTGAAAAACTGGGTGTCAAAAAGAATGCAATCAGTCAAATAGAAAATGGACGAAATTCACTAACTAATCAAATGTGTAAAGCAATCTGCCGTGAATTCAATGTAAATCCAGATTGGCTTCTTAATGGCAATGAACCAATATATGAGGATATCAATAAAAATAAAAGATTACCTGAACTTCACCAAAAAACTCTTTCTCGACTAGAAAAATTGAATGATGAACAGATTAAAGTTGTTCTATCCTTTATTGACTTCTTAGATGAAGTAGAAAAATCTCATTCAAGACCTCTAAAAATTGATTTTATTCTTCAAGCACCACTCTAATCCTTTAATTTAATAATTTTATTTTTTCTGTGTGCCGAATTTCGGCACACCCCCATTTTTCTTTTAACACAGGAGGTTACTTTAATGACAAAAGGCAAACGAATCCGAAAATTAAGAAAATCTCTTGATTTAACCATGGAACAATTTGGAAAAGAAATCGGTGTTACAAAATCCACCATTTCAAATATTGAAAATGAAAATCGAAATGCCACTGAACATATGGTTAAGTCCATCTGCCGTGAATTCAATGTCAATTACAACTGGCTTGTATCCGGAGAAGGTGATATGTTCAATCAAACAGACGAAACTATCAGCGACTCCATTGATCGAATCATGGCTGGAGAAAACGAATTTCATAAAAACCTCTTTAAAACACTTGCCACCCTGGATGAAAAAGAACTTCTTTCCCTGGAAAAAATCATTGATAAATACCTCACAATCAGCAATGAAACTGACTCTTAAAAGGATGTCAGTTTTTTTCATTTTTACTGCGCTTTCTTCTGTCTGACTGCAGCATATTCTTCCTCACTGATTCTTTTCCTGCAATCTTCCCTGCTTTATAGGCTTCCATAATCCGGAATCCTCTTTCCAAATCTTCAAAATTTACAATACCTGTAGATTCTTTACTCACTTGTATCCCCATTTCATTTTTTCATAATTCATTGACCCAGGCTTTTGTCTGGGCACTTTTTACTTTCTGGTTCAGATTCTCCTTATTTTATGCTTGGCTTTGTCCGACTTCTGAAACAACGGTTCTGCTACAGCCTTTGCCGATTCCAATAGTTTTGTCTGCAAATTTTCCAGTTCTCCCTCCTTTGCCATAGAATGATACGTTCCTGTACGTCCACCTACAATGATATGATCTAACACGTCAATTCCTAAAATATTTCCACCAGCACACAATTTTGCTGTGACCAGAAAATCATGTTGACTCGGCTGCGGATCACCAGACGGATGATTATGTAACAGAATGACATAGCTCGCATTGGAAAGGATTGCGCTTTTAAACACTTCCCGCCCTGTCACCAGGGATGCATTGATCGTTCCCATACTTACGATATTCATGTTGATCACCTGACTTTTCGTTGTACAATTCAAAATGCAGAACACTTCCCTGTCATACTCTGACAACTCTTTTCTCATAAACTGTACAACCTGATCCGGAGAGGATAATTGTTCTTCACTGTATAAAGTCTTATCCATCACCAGCCTAACTTGTACAACGTCTAATCCTTTATTCGGCATCAAACGTCACCTCCAGTATCTGTCCTTCTTCCAGATTTTCTACCAATTCTTTCAGTTCTTCCGCAGTACACTGAATTTCTTTCACATATCTCGCCTTCTCTCTTATATTTCTTCTATTTTCTCAAACAATTTCCGTGGAAGTATCTTGTGACAATCAATACACTGTTTCCTACGTCCTGCATAATCTGTAACATCTTCTGTTCCTCCGATTGGTTCGCCGTCAAAATTAAACAGTAAAGCCCTATGTACTCTTTCGAACATATAATACCCTCTGTCGGAATCACAAAATGGACATTTCACCTTTTATCACCCCTTATCCTATATTTCCATATGCTGTGCCGAAATTCGGCACAAAAAATTATTTAGGAATATATTCTGAACAAGCACACTACAACTAAAGACATTACTCCGCAAAACATACATTGTTTTGCATAACATGCCTTTTCCAATTCTTCTCTTTCGTTATACAAAAAGAATTTTATTTCATAAATTGTAATAAAAATGAGAAGAACTGATGTTAAAATTAAATCCATCCCTGACTACCCCCATATGTGCCGAAATTCGGCACAATGATTATCCGTTTACTGTATCTCGTCCTTTCCAGATAATTCCGGTTACTTCCCATAGCTTCTGTGGATAGATTGTATAATCCACACGTTTGTTAGATCGGATCTGGTTTTGATTTGTGACCAGTTTTCCTTCTAGGGTAGCAACTCCGATTGGCAGCCATCCGTTAATAATCCCCGCCTGGACCCATCCAGCCGTCTTTCCAAGTAGCTTGGCCACATCCGTAGTCCGGATCTTTTCCCCGTAGACAAATTCGGGTTCTTGAGTTGCATTGAGTAATTTTCTTGCCAATACATCTGAAATTTCCTGAGTCATTTCTTTTCTTTCAATTTCTGTCATGGTTCTGTCTCCTTTCTTTTTTGTGCCGAATTTCGGTACAGGATTTTCCGATTATCCACTACTTTTTCTTTTCTGTTGCTTCCTGATATTCCTTTTTGTCCGTCAATGCTGAAAGATACACCCTTGCAACTACCTTCTCTTCTGCTGACATTGACTCTAAAATCTGCATCAGTTCTTTTCCTTCCGTCATATCGTCTTTTGATAATCTTGGTGCTTTCACTTTTCTTCACCTCCGTTTATATCTCTATGCGATTATACTATATCTCTATTTAATTGTCAATAAAAATGGTTTTCAAATATCTCATATCGATTTTTTATGATTATCAGTTTTTTATTTATTGCAACGTGCTATTCTTTATGTTATAGTAAATATATAAAAGGAGGTGACTTATTCAATGAAAGATCGTTTAAAAGAACTCCGACAAGTTCTAAAAATGAATCAAACTGAATTCGGTAAACGAATAGGTTTAAAACAAAGTTCTATTGCCGGATATGAAACAGGTGTTCGAAATCCTCTTGATGCTGTAATCAATTCTATCTGCAAAGAATTTAACGTAAATGAATCGTGGCTAAGAACTGGGGAAGGTGATATGTTTACAAGTATCCCGAAAGAAGATGAATTTTTTAAAGCTGCAGCATCTATTTCTAAGGAAAATGATGTAGATGCCATAAATATGGTCGTAGAATATTGGAAATTAGATCCTAAAAGTAAAAAAATGTTTTGGGATTTTATTCATAAATTGGCTGACAATCACAAAAAGCCGGAGTCTGAAGATATGGAGTCTTAACGTTACCTTTAGTTCTATTAGCAGAAAAAGAATAGCGTAGCTTTATGCTACGCCACCCAAAAGATACTTGATTGTTGTGTAAATCTTGATCAGGATTTGCTCATCATTGATCTGTTTGACCAACTGGATAATAATTTGTTTGTATTCCTCTTGATTCATATGGATCCGCTCCTTTGTAATAACTACGGTTTCAAGTATCTACCCTTATTAAACATCAATTATAGGATGTAAAAAAGAGCCGGAGCATAAACGATCACTATAGTGGACACTTATTTATATTCCGACTCATATAAATCTGATATTTTCATTTTTAAACCAGATGCCAGCTGCTCCAATGTACGAATCGTTGGATTTGATTGTTCATTCATTACTTTCTGGATTGTTGATTTGGGAAGCCCAGTAAGAATAGAGACCTGACGGATTGATAACTGACGGTTGTACATAATTTGAGCAAGCAGGATTTTCATAAAGTATACCATCCAGTTTTTAAGATTAATTCTATATAAAAAGAATTGCCCCTGCGCCAACAGAGACAATTCCAATAAATACTATTATATTATACACGGTTGCTGACACATGTATAATCATCCAGCAAATTGATTATACCATTTTCTTCAGCACCTGTATAGGTGTATTTTTTATACGCTTTTTTAAAGGAGGCTGAAAAAATGTTAATACTATGTCCAGAATGTAACCTACAAATATCTGATAAGGCGCTCTCCTGCCCTCACTGTGGCTTTCCGCTGCAAACACAGGCAGCACCAAAGAATACTACAACTTCCAGAACGAGACGTACCAAAAAGCGGAAACGGTTACCAAACGGATTCGGAAGCATTGAACATCGCAAGGAACCTAATCTCAGAAGACCCTATTATGTTCGTGTAACTGTTGGAAAAACAGCTGATAATAGACCAATCCAACGCTCTTTAAAGCCTACATCATCATTTGAAACTTATGAAGATGCGTATGCAGCACTGATGGACTATCATCAGAATCCATATGATATAAGATCTGACATTTCACTGGAGGAATTGTACGAAAAATGGACTGATAAATATTTTGAAAAAATCAATATCAATTATATACGTACTATAAAATCCGCTTGGTCATATTGTTCCTCTATTAAAAATTTGCAAGCAAAATCCATCTCGCCAAAGCATATTAAATATGTGCTGGATGAAGGCTATATTATAGTTCCAAACGGGACACACAAAGGAGAAAAACGTTTTCCTTCTCCTAGTTTGAAAACAAAAATAAAATCTATGTTCAATCTCATGTTTGATTATGCTGTTGAATATGAATTGATAGAAAACAACCCTGCCAGAAAATTCCAATTAGAGGGAGATGTGCTTGTTGAAGTAGAACGAAATCGAAATGAGCATATTCCTTTTACAAAACAAGAAATGCAACTATTATGGGAAAATGTGAACTTACTGGAATACATTGACTGGATACTCATACAGTGCTATATGGGCTGGCGTCCACAAGAGCTTGTACTGATTAAACTTGATGAAATCAATCTGGATCAATGGTACATACAAAGTGGAATGAAAACAAAAGCAGGAAAGAAGCGAATTGTTCCGATCCATACCAAGATCCGTCCATTGGTAAAAAAACTATATGAAGAGGCCATAACCTTACACAGTGACCGTTTGCTTAATGATCCGACTTCCAGAAGAGGAATGCGCTTAACTTATGATAAGTATTCCTATCGTTTTGCAAAAATTCTGGAAAATCTAAAGATCAATACTCTTCATAGACCTCATGATCCCCGGACTACATTTATTACTGCAGCCAAAAAGTGTTCTATGGATGAATTTGCCCTAAAGCTTATGGCCGGACATCAGATCGATGATGTAACGGAAAAAACATACACGCATCGAGATATCGAATGGTTGCGTAAAGATCTTGAAAAAATTGATATGGATCAACTTGTGTGAAGAAATGGCTGTGCCGAATTTCGGCACAGCCACACAAAATATCTATTTTATATTTTAAAGTTATACCAAGCTCTCCAATATATCAAATTCCACAATCACAATGGTTCCCTCTTCATTCTTGATTTTATCCAAATCAGAAGGTTCTGGAATCGCTTCTTTTTCTTCCTTTCTGTTTACCAACGCAAGCCCCAATGCTTCTACCGCCATTTCATAAGCCTGTTTCATGTCATCCCCTTCAGTAAAACATTCCGGAAAATCTGGAAATGAAATCCAAAAGCCACCTTCTTCCGCCTTGTGAAAAAGTGCCGGATAGAATAATTTTTCCATACGTAATACCTCCATTTTCTTTCAGGCATGATTTTATTTTAACCCTGCCTGCTTTAATATTGCCTGCTCCAAGCCTTTTTTCATAGCCTTGGAGTGATAAGGAACGATTACCGTTCTTCCTGTAGACTGATTCTTCATTACAACATGAGAACCATTTTGTCTGATTTCCTCAAACCCGTTTTTCTTGAGATGCTTAATCATCTCTTTCGGTGTCATTGGCATCTAACTAAGCATATCACTAATATATTTCCTTGATCCATTTTCTGTAAAAAATCATAATCCACATTTTTCTCAGTATAATATTCTTCTATGTCCTCCATTCGAAACAGTGTATTAAACGAATGTCATTAGAATAGATTGCATTATGCAGCATATGGACATATTGCAGCTGAAATGTTATAGTGAATAGAGAAACGCGATAGCGTAGTAAGCAATAATTTCAGATGATCCAGGTTTGATCAGAGAGGAGAAGAATATGAACAACTATTGTATGATCCAGAACTCCAAAACGTTTGCATTTTCCGCAGAGAATCCAACCGGTGTACGCGCAGGTGGCTCCCAGGGCGGTGACTGCACCAAGCTTCGTCCGACCGTGACGATTCCTGCAGGGGAAACCGTAACTCTGGTAGATGCTGCAGGACCGGGTGTGATCCAGCATATGTGGTTTACCGGATATGTCGGGCACCATTTTATTATCCGTATGTATTGGGATGATCAGGAATATCCGTCTGTGGAAGCTCCGCTCTCTGCATTCTTCGGATGTGCCTATGATGAAAATTTCGTGGACCGGGATGGCAAATATCCGGTGTTGAATTCTGCCATGATGCTGGTAGCTCCTGGTCGCGGCTATAACAGCTATTTTGAGATGCCGTTCCATAAGAGAGCTCGGATCACGATGGAAAACCGTGGTGACAAGGATGAACATCTCTATTATATTATCACCGGAGCTTATCAGGAGATTCCGGCGGAGGCTGGTTATTTCCATGCCACCTATCGCCAAGAGCACCCGGTTCAGAAGGGTCGTACCTACACAATCGTTGACGGAATCGAAGGCAGGGGACAATTTGTTGGTGTGACTCTGGCAACTGGTATGAATGGCAACAATACGTGTTGGGTAGAAGGTGAAGCCCGCATGTATCTGGACGATGATCCGTATCCGTCTATCCACTATACCGGAACTGAAGACTACTTCGGCGGTTCCTATGGATTTGGAAATGACATCATCATCAAGAGCTATCAGACCTTCAGCGGCTTATATACCGGCATGTATGCAATCTATGGAGACAACCGGGAATTCTATAACGGACAGCAGAGATTCCTGCTGTATCATTTCCATATTGCAGACCCGATCCGTTTTGAGAATAAGTTTCGTATGACACTCGACAACATGGGCTGGACCGGACCGCGTTACGATGATTACACTAGTGTTGCTTATTGGTATCAGACCCTGCCGTCCGCACCACTGATGCCACTGCCGACAGATGCAGAGATGTGTATGAGATAATAGAACTAGATTAGAGATGTCAGATAGATTGGTTTTAACCTTGCGACACGTCGCATCGGTTATATCGGACTGACATCAGAGATTTGCCGGAAAGGATAGAGGTATTATGTTACTGGAAAAGAAGTTTTTGGAATTTCATCGTTATGTCAGCAGCCACAATCTGCCACTGGAAGCTATCAGTGTCGGAGATGAGAACAAGGTACTCTGTGAGATGCACTACGCAGCAAATGCACCGAGAAATATTTATTCACATACCAAGAGTTTTACGGTAACAGCAGTTGGACTCGCAATGGAAGAGGGAAAACTAAGCCTGGAAGATCATGTGGCGGAAGTGTTTAAAGATAAACTTCCTTCAAATCCGGATCCAAATCTGGAGAAGATTCAGTTGAAACATCTGCTCTGTATGTCCAGTGGCTTTGGTAAGGCACTTCTGATGAATGCGGACAGACGTCCGGGCGTCGGCGCACCGGATTATGAGAAATATATGATGGCACAGCCGGTTCCTGTGGAGCCAGGCAGTGCATTCTGCTATTCCTCTGCCGACAGTATCCTGGCTGCTCACATGGTAGAACGGGCCGTTGGCAAGCGGATGGGAGAGTATCTGTATGAGAAGGTATTCCAGCCCCTTGATATGGGATGGCCGCTCTGGGAGCATGATCCACAGGGACATCCGAATGGCGGCGGAGGTATGTATCTGACTTGTACCGAGATGATGAAACTGGGACAGCTCTATCTGGCTGAGGGTAACTGGAAGGGCGAGCAGATTGTCAGCAGGGACTGGGTGCAGGAGGTGTCCACCCCGAAATTTACCTTCGAGCCATCTGCAGATCTCTGGCATGTAGGATATGGCTATCAGTTTTGGATCAGTCCATATCCAGGATCCTATCGTGCTGATGGCGCATTCGGACAGATTACAACGATTCTCCCAGAGAAGGGATTGGTTGTTTCCATCCAATGTCCGGAGCAAGGTAATTTCGATCAGGTGAAACGTGCGCTGCATGAACATTTTCTGATGGAATTGTAAGAATAGACTTGCAACAATATGCTATAATTTGCCCAGAAACCGTACTTTTGGATGAAAAGGCTTAAAATCAAGGTTTTTAGGGAATGTGGATGGGATTTGTACCCCCATTGTACTCCTATTTTGTAAAACAGTAGGATCATCAACCGGACTTCCCTCGATAAAAAAGAATATGATTTGTGGCGAAAGAAGTTCCTTCGGGGACTTCTTTTCACTTACATAAAAATGTCGGTTAAGTGTCGGTTTGTTTATGATATTTGACTGCAATACATATTATGTTGTTGTACTTTTAATAATAATCGTATACCTTACCTAAATATGCATAGAAACCAGGTCGATTATAAAGAAATAACATAAAATATATTATTATGAATGAAATTATGTTACAAGGAGATGTCATATGCAAAGGCAATTAGAGCAGTATTTCGGCTGCAAAGTAAAAATAGCAGAATATAAGAATAAATTACAATTGCCGATTTTTATGACTATGCGTGACATTATGATGGTTGAAATATATGGTGTTAACTTTGCAATAATTGATGTAGTGAAGGAAATGGAACTAAATGTTGCTGCAATGAAAAAGCAGAAAGCAAAGTATGAGGAAACGGGCTACTGGAATTCTGTGTGCGAGACTAAATTCCACCAGCCACATTCAAAAAATGTGAAAAGTTTACTTCCAGTCCGACAGCAGATTTTTGTAAGTTAGTTAACGGTTATAGCGGATCAGCTTAGGTGTCAGATTGACCTCGTCGGGGGCAATGCGCCTAAGCTGAAGTGCTTTTAAAGTATCTTCGCCAAAGGATTCCAAAGCCAATTCGTATGGTGTTTTGCCATTCAGACTTTCACGGGGCGTGGAATTGATATGGTCCACAATCCGATTCACATCCCACTGTGTCAGGAATTCAAAACTGGTTCCTTTAGGAAGCACCATACGCAGCATAGTGTGAACATTTTCAACACCACCTTTCTGGCCACTGCGCATGGGATCGCAGTAGTATAGGCTGCAGCGTTGGAACCCGTTGATTCCGGTCTCTAATGCGTCCGGGTCCCCAAATTCAGAGCCACGGTCAGTTAACGTATATTCAAATAGGGAAAGAAACTTATAAGTGCCAAGACGCTTCTCCAGGTGGTCAAAGACAAGCCGTACAGCGCCATTTGTACAGCGGTTCATCAGAAAGGCAAGAAATAGTTTCTCTTTAGTAAAATAGAGCGTTAACAACGTTTTTCTGGACTCTCGTGAGGAGTGGACTGTATCCATTTCTGTAAATGAATTAAGTCCTAACCCTTGAAAATCGAGATAGGTTCTGCCTGTAAATACAGAACGATCCGTAATCTGGGTCTTGTGGCATCTACGTGGTTTGAACTTGGGTTTTCGCTTTAAATCAATGTTTCTGGAAGAGAATAGTCCCTTATCAATGTAGGTGTAAATGGTACGTACAGACATGCCCAGCTCCGGATGGTTTACGGCAATCTGATAGGGAGACTGTCCCTGTTCAATCAATGGGGAGATGATCCTATCTTTTTGATGTAATTCGTGCTTTGTAATGCTTATGCCGCTTCTGGAGTCCTTGAGAATCTGGTGGTACTTACGATCAGCAAAGTGCGCATTGTAGGTATACTTGTGAGCAATCGTGCAGTGAGAAATCTTCTTGTCACAACCATTGCAGACATAGGGAGCCTTGTCCAGCCGGGAGCAATGTTCCTTTTGAAAATCGGGGCAGGTCTGGTTGCAGGTAGGGCAGGAAGTACATTTGATGCCACAAACAAGGATCTTATTGCAGACGTTCACTTTGCGACAGTTGTATCTTCGTACACAAAAGTTCTTTGCATTATAGAAGGAGCCCTTGTGATACCAGTCGGAGGCTCTACGCAATTTCACTTCTTTGGAAATGGTAGTTGGATCCTTGCAGAGATATTTAGCGATGTCCTTGAAAGAACGCCGCTGATTTAAAGAGTTCTCAATAAAAACACGATCCTCAAGTGTGAGATGCTTCTGGTTACCAGGAATAAATTTACTCATAAAAATCATCTCCTTCTACTGCTGTCAGAAGGAGATATAAAGATATCATGTATGTATGAAAGAGTAAATATCAACTGTGCAGAAGTAAACTCCACCAGACAAATGGGGAGTGGAATTTACTTTTTCATTTCAGTGCCGCGTATGGTACACCATACTTGATTGACTCTGTCCGTTTTCCATACTATAATACCAGGTAAGAAGCCCGCAGAGCAAAAGAAAAAGTTGCCCTTAGCCCGCAGAGCAAAGGTAACGGAAAGGGTGCATTGTATGGACTCATATAAGTTTGATTATTCCGGCGGGAAACAATTCATGCTGAATTTATGCAATTGTCCTCCCAACAATCAGGGCCAGTTTACCGCATATTCCAATATCATCATCCACTATCCGGGATACAAGAAAAATGGAGATTACCGTTTGGAAATTCAGGGAGGGACCGTTCCCTCTCACTCCGATATATGCAAAATTCTGCATAATTTGATTGTCAATAACCGGTACTCCTTCTCTGTCCTGGAACAGCTTTTAGAGGATATTTACGAGAACGGAACCCTCACCGATTATGAAGACCGTAACCTTAAATATTTACAAAATCTCATATTCTGGGTTACGCTTCAGGAAGAGATAAACTATCCGCGCACTAAACCATGGTTTGCCGGAAGAAATCTTGCTTTTTGCCGGTTTTATGAAGCGATTTACTGCACCAGGCCGGAATCCGCCTTCACTATCAGGGATGTACTGGGGCGTTGTAATAATCACGGAAAGGGACGGCCAGCTCTGTACCGGCTGGCGGATTGCTCGCGGATTTATTATTATTGATGGGTATTTATATGCCGTTTGTATTGAGTATAATTATCATTGGTAATATTAGTTAGCCGCATAATTAGTTATATAGAAAAATCGCTGAAGTCTCACAACCTCAGCGATTTTTCTATTGGGGGAGTTTTTTATAGTCCCTTTCTTATTTTGATAACAGATATTCTGAATCAGTCTGCTTTGCACCTTTCCAATTATTGTAAATCGGAACAGCCAGCGATACAATGGAGATAACGATTAAGGCAATACAAATTGGCCTGGTCACAATTGACATAACCGCTGCTCCCAGAGAACCTTCCATTATTATTGTGCGAACCATGCCACGTT
>OAWO01000418.1_pt1 | contig 18116 bp, 20 predicted proteins | sample 1495421 | NCBI WGS metagenome assembly OAWO01 (sample SAMEA2580162, study PRJEB22360) | human gut metagenome | biome: human gut; feature: human-associated habitat; material: faeces | place: Denmark | collected 2008/2010
TTTTTTCTTAAAATTCCTAGGAAATGAGAAAAATGTCTGTCAGAGAGTAGTACAAAGTTTATCTCACAGCTGCTTTGGAATTTTAGAAATGGGGATACTATGCCAAAACGTACGGATATTAAGAAGATTATGATTATCGGTTCAGGACCGATTGTTATTGGTCAGGCTGCTGAATTTGACTATGCTGGTACTCAAGCCTGCTTAGCGCTCAAAGAAGAAGGTTATCAAGTTATTTTGGTCAATTCAAATCCAGCAACGATTATGACTGACCGTGAAATTGCTGATAAAGTTTATATTGAGCCGATTACGCTTGAGTTTGTCAGCAAAATCCTTCGCAAAGAAAGACCAGATGCCCTCTTGCCAACCTTAGGTGGTCAAACAGGGCTAAATATGGCGATGGAATTGGCGGAAAGCGGTATTTTGAAAGAACTTTCGGTTGAACTTTTAGGTACAAAATTAACTGCCATTGACCGAGCAGAAGACCGTGAATTATTTAAAGAACTCTGTGAAAGTATTGGAGAGCCTTTGTGCGAATCTGAAATTGCCACAACGGTTGAGGAGGCAGTTAATCAAGCAAAAGAGATTGGCTACCCAATCATTGTCCGTCCAGCCTTTACGATGGGGGGAACAGGCGGCGGAATTTGCAACAACGAAACAGAACTTCGTGAGGTAGTTGCCAATGGATTAAAACTTTCTCCAGTGACACAATGTTTGATTGAAAAATCAATAGCCAGATATAAAGAAATAGAGTACGAAGTGATGCGTGACTCGGCAGATAATGCGATTGTGGTCTGCAACATGGAAAACTTTGATCCCGTAGGTATACATACAGGAGATTCGATTGTGTTCGCGCCTAGTCAAACCTTGTCAGATGTTGAATACCAAATGCTTCGTGATGCTTCATTAAAAATCATTCGTGCTTTGAAAATCGAAGGAGGATGTAATGTTCAGCTTGCTTTGGATCCACATTCTTATAAATATTATGTGATTGAAGTAAATCCCCGTGTCTCACGCTCCTCTGCCTTAGCTTCTAAAGCGACAGGTTATCCGATTGCTAAGATGTCGGCCAAAATTGCAGTCGGAATGACATTAGATGAAATTATCAATCCGGTAACAAACACGACTTATGCTATGTTTGAGCCAGCACTTGACTACGTTGTCTCTAAAATTGCCCGCTTCCCCTTTGATAAATTTGAAAATGGTGATCGTAATCTCGGGACACAAATGAAAGCGACTGGAGAGGTAATGGCTATCGGACGCAACATCGAAGAAAGCTTACTCAAGGCAGTACGTTCATTGGAGATAGGTGTGAGCCACAACCGTTTAGAAGGTGCTGAAGAAGTCACAGAAGAGTTCCTGTACGAAAAAATTATTAAAGCACAGGATGACCGTCTCTTCTATATTTCAGAAGCGATTCGCCGTGGTATTCCGATTGAGGAAATTGCGGCTTTAAGTAAGATTGACATTTTCTTCCTAGATAAATTACTCCATATCGTTGAGATTGAAAAAGAGTTAGAACTGAATGTTTTTGATCCAGAAATTTTGAAAACAGCCAAGAAAAATGGTTTTTCGGACAAAGAGATTGCCAGACTTTGGAATGTGACAGAGTCAGAAGTACGTCGCCGTCGCAAAGATGGTGAAATTCTGCCAGTCTACAAAATGGTAGATACTTGTGCTGCTGAGTTTGAAAGTAGCACACCGTATTTCTACTCGTCTTATGCTTGGGAGAACGAATCTGTAAAATCTGAAAAAGAAAAGATCCTTGTTTTAGGTTCAGGTCCGATCCGTATCGGTCAAGGCGTAGAGTTTGACTATGCGACTGTTCATTCAGTTAAAGCAATCCAAGCTTTAGGCTATGAAGCAATTATCGTCAACAGCAATCCTGAGACGGTTTCTACTGATTTTTCAATTTCGGATAAACTCTACTTTGAACCTTTGACTTTCGAAGATGTCATGAACATTATCGATTTAGAGGAACCCAAAGGTGTAATCGTTCAGTTTGGTGGGCAGACAGCGATTAATCTAGCGGAACCTTTGGAAAAAGCTGGCGTAAGTATCTTAGGAACACAAGTAGCAGACCTTGAACGTGCAGAAGACCGAGATTCCTTTGAAAAGGCTTTGTCCGACTTGGATATTCCACAACCACCGGGAGCAACAGCCACAAATGAAGAAGAAGCAGTTGCCAATGCTGAAAAAATTGGTTATCCTGTCCTGCTACGCCCATCCTTTGTCTTAGGTGGACGTGCTATGGAAATTATTGATAATGAAGCAGATTTGCGTAATTATATGAACCGTGCAGTCAAGGCTTCGCCAGAACACCCAGTATTAGTAGACAGCTATTTGACTGGACAAGAGTGTGAAGTAGATGCTATTTGTGATGGAAAAGATGTTTTGTTGCCAGGAATTATGGAGCATATTGAACGTGCGGGGGTTCACTCGGGAGACTCAATGGCTGTTTATCCACCACAAACCTTCAGTCCTGAAATTATTGAGAAAATCGTGGATTATACTAAACGATTGGCAGAAGGCTTAAACTGCATCGGTATGATGAATATTCAGTTCGTTATCCACGAGCAAAAAGTCTATGTTATTGAAGTTAACCCACGAGCTTCGCGTACGGTTCCTTTCCTATCAAAAGTTACAGGAATTCCGATGGCACAACTTGCCACACAGATGATTTTAGGGAAAACACTAGCAGAACTTGGTTACACATCAGGTCTTGCCCCAGAATCTGAACTGGTCCACATCAAAGCTCCAGTCTTCAGCTTTAGCAAATTGGCAAAAGTTGATAGCCTCCTTGGTCCAGAGATGAAATCAACGGGGGAAGTGATGGGATCAGATACAACCTTAGAAAAGGCGCTTTATAAATCTTTTGAAGCTGCAAAACTGCACATGGCTGACCATGGGTCAATTCTCTTTACAGTGGCCGATGAAGATAAAGCAGAAACCTTAGAGATGGCAAAACGTTTTGCTGATATTGGTTATTCACTAGTAGCGACTTCAGGAACTGCACAATACCTAAAAACTGCAGGGCTTTATGTTCGAGAGGTCGGTAAAGTGACGGAATCTACTGAGGATACAGTTATTGATGACATTCGTATGGGGCGTGTTCAAGCTATTGTCAATACAATGGGCAGCAAACGCGTATCAACACAAGAAACGGATGGTTTTCTCATACGTCAGGAAGCAATTAGTCGTGGTATTCCACTCTTTACAGCTTTAGACACAGCAGAAGCTATCCTCCGTGTGATGGAGAGCCGCTCATTTACCATGAATGTTATTTAAACAAAAAAAGCAGACTGGTACTGCTTTTTTTATGTGACATTTTCTTTATGGCAGGTGCGAAGCTGGACCACTTTTGGTACAATAGAGGAGATGATATTACTATTTAATAAACCCTTTGACGTACTCACAAAATTTACGGATACTGAAAATCGTAAAACATTGAAAGATTATATTGATGTTCCTAATGTATATGCTGCAGGACGCTTAGATAAAGACAGTGAAGGCTTACTTTTACTGACAGATGATGGAAAGTTAAATCATAAGCTTACTGACCCAAAGTCCAAGTCTTATAAGACTTATCTTGTACAGGTCGAGGGAGAATTCACTGAGTCAGCAGCTCAAAAACTTCGTGCAGGTGTTTTGCTTAAAGATGGTAAAACACTTCCGGCGAAAGTTAGACGAGTTTCAGAACCAGAGTGGCTTTGGGAGAGAACGCCACCGATTCGTGAGCGAAAATCAATACCCACAAGCTGGGTCGAAATCTCTATCAAAGAAGGAAAAAATCGTCAAGTGCGTCGAATGACAGCCAATGTTGGTTTTCCAACATTACGTTTAATCCGTACAAAGATTGGCAATTATGAATTGGGGAATCTTCCTTCAGGAAAGTATAAGATAATAAAATAAAAAAAGAGCATTTGCTCTTTTTGTTTTATTAAAAACTCCGTCCACCGCCAGAACCTCCGCCACCAGAGAAGCCGCCTCCACTAGAGTTATTATTTCTAGGAATACGGCGAGTAGTAATGAAGGAGTTGACCAACGTATCGCTTTGTTTGGATAAGTTTAATTTTCCATTCTCTTGATAACCATAATTCCAGTGTGCGCCCATCTTTAATTGATAGCGAGAGACCAGAACAGTAACAAAGGCACCAGCGGAGATGAGTGCAAGAATAACTGCAATTAGAATATAAGCAGGACGGAAGGAACGATGAAAAGTAACGGCTCCCGTTTGCGGGTCAACCGTATTTTCGTCCGCCAGGTATCCCCTGTTCATAATAATGCGTCACTTGTGCATAAAAATTCTCTATGGCTTGTGGATAATTCCCATCGGACAATTGAGGTTGCACAACATCTAAAATCGACTCAATCCGAGAAGAGGTAATGTAATACTTCAAGTTTCCTGTTGCCCAGATATAAAGTTTCCGCTGTGACATATTAATTACCAAGACAATACCGTTGTTCCCTTGCCCGACTTTTTGTGCTAAATAATTGACTGCTAACTCTTTGGGCGATTCAGTATCGTCCATGGTTGTAACTACAAAAACTCCAGCTTTGGTCTGGTTTGCAAGCAGTTGAGCTTCTTGCTCAAGGGATTGTGTTGAGCCACTCAAAAGAGCAGCCTTATCGTCAATACCTACCTGCTGTGCAGAAGTATCTTTAACAAAAGCAAACAATGTACAGAGTGTAATTACTGTAAAAAATAGTGTTAAAAGTATTCGTTTCTTTTTCATGAGACAAACCACCCCACAGTCACGCCAAGTATAAGTACAGTGATGAAAATAAGAAGTGCCACCAGAGCGACTTTCATTTTATCCACAGGAAGGATACCAGCAGTTTTACCTGTTTGGCCATTCATTGCATAATAGAAAAGTTTATCGCTATTTTTTTGACGATAAGTCACGAGCCAGAGTGGCAAAAGCACATAGTCACTTTCTAGATTTTTAATGCTTTGTTGAGATTGAACACTGGTTACAGCAGTATAGCCTTGAATTGTGTCGCGCATGAGCGCTTCGGAATACTGACGTAATTCGCTATCTACGCGTTCCTTGATTTCTGCATACTCAATATCTCTTTTTTCAGTTAAAAAACCGGAGAGATACTGATTTTTAAAAGATACCGCTTTGGATAAATCGAAGGGTTGAACAGCACCAACCATTTTTTCTGGTTCATTTTTTTTCAAGGCATTTTTTACTAAATCTTGAAAGTTGCTGTTTCCTTCTCGGAGGATTTGGTATTGCTTAGTTTCTGTGTATTCTAAATCTCCAACAATCCAGACCCGTATCCTATTGGCACGTGCTTGCAATTGTCCTTCTAAATCTGCACCAACAACCCAATAAGGAAAATAAACACCTTGAAGTTGCTTGATTTGTTTTTTATCAAAGAAATCTTTCGGGACAAATCTCTTTTTCCCTACCCAGTCGAGGAAAGCTTTTTCAGCATCCTTCTGTTCAATCTGGAAAGGTAGAACTTTTTCTGGGAGAAATTTCCCAGAGAGACGTTCTGAAAGAACGACAGGATTGTGACAATAATAGCAGAAAGTAGAAGCAGTAGTTGCGTCTGTCACAATTTCCGCACCACATGAAGGACAAACAAAGAGTCCAACCTGATCATCAATCGGTGTTTCTGCCTCATCAGTTTCTAAAGGAACATCTGGAATACTTTCTTCTGGAATTCCCTTGTCTTTTTGTTTGGCTTCAAAGGCAGTAACTTGCTCTTCCGTAAAGGTAGATAAGCAGTACTGGCAATGAAACTTTTGACTTTTAGGATCAAATAAGAGGGGACCGCCACAATTAGGACAGAGATGGGTGAGAACCTTCGACTGGCTCATAATTTACCTCTTTTCTGATTTTTATAAAGGTTTAGCAACAAAAGGTTGTCCACATTCTGGACAGAATTTTGGAACACCATTAGCTAAATTAACGACTGCATTACAAGCTGAGCAAGCCATTTCGATCTTTAAGTTAGCTTGCACTTCAGGTTTTTTCTCACCACAGTTTGAACAGAATTTTCCTGCATTTTCTGTACCACAAGCTGAACAAGTCCACGTGTCTTCCGATTTTGTCGCTGCCTTTTCCTGTTGAGCCATTTGGGCTTGATTTGAGGCACTGGCCTGACCAAGCACATCTCCCGCTTGGTTCATTCCCATGCCCATTCCCATAAAGGCTTGCATGGCTCCACCAGTGTTGCTTCCAGCTGCTTCAATACCGCGCGCCACAGCGCCTTGCATATAGCCTTCACGTACACTTGGATCACCTAGCATTGCACCTTGGTTACGCATATTGATTAGTTTTTGGCTGTCATCTGTGTAACTGATTGAGCTTACAGCAACAGCGACCACTTCGATTCCACGAAGTTTGCGCCATTCTTCGTCAAGTGTATCCGCCATATATTTTGAAAGTTCAACAGATTTTGAAGGGAGGAAAGAAACGCGCTCACCTTGTGCTGAGTAGAGGTTGATTGACGTATTCAATGCTGTTAAAAATTCTTGGAGATATTGTTCATTGATATCTGAGATTTCAACTTGTGTTTGATTTTTTGGAATGGCATTAGCATAGAACAAGATAGGATCTGTAATTCTTATCGAATATGTTCCATGTGTACGGAGAAAGAGTTCCGCATTATAGAAGTTATCAAAGTATTGTAAAGGCGTAGCTGTTCCAAACTTAATGCCTTTAATTTCTTGAAGATTAATATAGTAAACTTCTTGTTTTTGAGGTGTCACACCACCAAATTTAAAACGAAAGAAGGCTTCTTGAACAGATTCTTTAAGTCCACCGTTAAACATAGAAGGTGCAGTATCATTTTTGACCGTATAATAACCTTCTTCTGCGGTATAGTCAATGATTTTACCGCCGTCAACAAGGAGCATCATCATATTAGGATAGACATGCACGACAGATCCATCTGTAATGACATCAGAAGTTCCTTTACGATTGCTACCACGTTTATCGTCCTTGCGCACCATAACACCTTTGGTCATAACAGTTTGATCGGACATATCTTCTGGTTCGATGACTTCAAGCCATTGATCGGCTAACGTTCCTCCGAGGCTACTTGTCGCTGCTTTAATGATACCCATATTTTTCTCCTGTCTTTATTTAAATTACACGCTTTCATTATACCATAGAAATAAAGGATTTTTTTACAACTTGAGTAGGATTTATTGATTCTTGTAATTCCTCTTAATTTAAGTTATAATACTTTAAAACCTTTAACTTAGTCCAGAGAGGCTAGCAAGGATACGATAAATTATATCCCCTTTGTTTCGCGTACTTTTAAGTATGAGAAAAGGATGATAGATGCTTTTTGTACACCTGCAGCCTCTCTGCAGGTGTTTTTATTATCATTCTTTCTGCTTTAGCAGATTAGAATGATAATACGCAAGGAGCAAAGCGAGTTGTAAAGCATTAGTTATTATTTCTGCTTTAATATGCTGGTTCATTGTGGATAAAGAACTCTTGACCTGCAAAACGCTTTGGCTAATGGATTCGTTTTATAAAAAGGAGGAGTAATGAAGCTTCAAGAAGAGATGCTTATTGTCAGTCAGAAAGAAGTTGCTGAAGATATTTTTGAGTTGGTGTTGCAAGGCGATTTGGTAGATGATATGGAAATGGCAGGACAGTTTTTGCAATTAAAAGTTCCCAGTCAAGAATTACTTTTACGGCGGCCAATTTCGATTTCGAGTTGGAATAAGCAGGAAAAAACGTGTACATTACTCTATCGTCGAGGTGATAACACCACGGGAACCTACCTTTTGTCAAAAATGGTTGCAGGACAATCAGTGGATATTCTTGGTCCTTTAGGTAAAGGATTTCCAGTTGATGAAGTAACAGAAAACGATCAAGTCCTTATAGTAGGTGGAGGAATAGGTGTTCCTCCGCTGTACGAGTTAGCGAAGCAGCTTAGTAAAAAAGGCTGCAATATTACGGTTTTGCTCGGATTTGCACGTGCGGAAGTCAAGATTCTTGAAGAGCAGTTCGCGCAGCTCCCTAATATTGAGGTAAAAGTAGCTACAGATAATGGTTCTTATGGTTCTCGAGGACATGTTGGGCATTTATTCAATCAGCTTGAACAAGAGGTAGACGTGGTCTATGCTTGTGGTTCACCAATGATGTTAAAAACCGTAGCAACAAGGTTTGAAACTTTAGAGCGCTTGTATTTGTCAATGGAAGCACGTATGGCTTGTGGAATTGGTGCATGTTATGCTTGTGTTGTCCCAGATAAAAAAGACCCAGAACATGCTTTAAAAGTATGTCAAGACGGGCCGGTATTTAAAGGAAATGGAGTAGTAATATAATGAATCGACTTGCAGTGGAACTTCCTGGATTGAATCTAAAAAATCCAATTATGCCTGCTTCAGGCTGTTTCGGTTTTGGCGAGGACTATGCACGATATTATGATTTAAATCAACTGGGTTCCATAATGATTAAGGCCACAACTCTTAAACCACGTTATGGTAATCCAACGCCACGTGTTGCAGAAACAAGTGCCGGCATGCTTAATGCGATTGGTCTGCAAAATCCTGGTCTAGATGTAGTACTCTCAGATAAATTGCCTTGGCTGTATGAAAACTTTCCTGAGCTACCTATTATTGCTAACGTAGCCGGTTCTGAACTATATGATTATGTAGCTGTTTGCGATAAAATAGGGACAGCACCAAATGTTAAAGCTATTGAACTCAATATTTCTTGTCCTAATGTGAAGCATGGCGGGCAAGCATTTGGTACAGATCCGAAAGTTGCTTATGATTTGGTCAAGGCTTGTAAGGAGGTAGCGGATGTCCCACTTTATGTCAAGCTCTCGCCAAATGTGACGGATATCGTAGAAATCGCTCAGGCCGTAGAAGCAGCAGGAGCTGATGGGATTACGATGATTAATACTTTAATGGGAATGCGTTATGATCTGCAGACTCGTAAACCGATTTTAGCCAACATTACAGGTGGTCTCTCAGGGCCGGCGATTAAACCAGTAGCTTTAAAATTGGTTCACCAAGTGGCACAAGCAGTGGAATTACCGATTATCGGAATGGGCGGTGTAATGACTGCTCAAGATGTTCTTGAATTTTATCTGGCTGGTGCAAGTGCGGTTGCAGTAGGGACAGCAAACTTTTCCGATCCCTATGTGTGTCCGAAAATTATTAATGAACTTCCTGAACTTATGGATAAGTATGGGATTGAAAGTTTAGAAGAATTACGTAAAGAAGTAAAAAAGGAGAAAAAAGAAAATGCATGAATCAAGACCAATGGTAGCCCTTGACTTCCCCAGCTTACGCGACGTAAAAAATTTTTTACTGCGCTTTGATGATCACGAAAAACTCTATGTAAAAGTGGGAATGGAGCTCCTCTATCAAGAAGGACCGGTTGTTGTAGATTTCCTTAAATTTCAAGGTCATGATGTCTTCTTAGATTTGAAACTCCATGATATTCCAAATACAGTTGGCTCAGCCATGAAAGGTCTAGCCCGTTTAGGAATAGATATGATTAATGTTCATGCTGCTGGAGGGATTGAGATGATGCAGCAAGCTAAAGAAGGTTTGATAGCTGGAACACCTGCTGGAGAAAAGGTTGCAGATTTGATTGCTGTCACTCAGCTGACTTCCACTAGCCAAGAAAGTATGCACCATGATCAAATGATTATGACAAGTTTGGAAGAATCAGTTCTACACTATGCTAAATGCACAGATGAGGCTGGTTTAGATGGTGTTGTATGTTCAGCTCATGAGGTTCAAAAGATTAAAAGTGTCACACGTCCAGATTTCATCTGTTTGACACCAGGTATTCGTCCTGCAGGCACAGCCAAGGGAGATCAAAAACGAGTGATGACACCAGAAGAAGCACGCAATATCGGATCGGATTATATTGTTGTTGGCCGTCCAATTACTCGTGCTGAAAATCCAATTCAAGCCTATCAAACTATTAAAAATGAATGGAATGGGCGTGCATAATAAAGAAAAAGCTCTGAATGAACCAGAGCTTTTTAAAGTGGCTTTTTATTGGGCGTTCCCGCTTTTCGTGGGTACTTTTTCGGCGTTTCTTTTTTCTTTTCGATAATAGCAATGTGTCGCTCATCACCATTTGGAAGTTGATAATCAATCTGTTCGATAAATTTGCTTCCTAAGACGGCAATTGCATGTTTAGCATCCGAAAGTTCTTCATCAAATTTAGCCGCTTTGAGTGACAAGAGATGGCCATTTTTCTTAAGAAAAGGAATAGTGAGTTCAGAGAGTACACTGAGACGCGCAACTGCGCGTGCTGTAACAATATCAAATTGAGCGCGGTAGAGAGGATTTTGTCCAAAATCCTCAGCGCGACCGTGCAATAAAGTCACTTGCTCTAAGTGCAACTCTTTTGATAAAAGAGACAAGAAGTTGATGCGCTTGCTAAGCGAATCAATAATAGTTACTTGTAGCTCTGGGAAAATAATCTTCATTGGTAAACTAGGAAAGCCTGCCCCGGCACCAATATCAAGGATTTTTAAGGGTTCATTTTGAATGAGCTTGTAGAGAATCGGTGCAATTGAATCATAGAAATGCTTGAGAAAGACTTCTTTTTTCTCTGTAATTGCCGTAAGGTTAATTTTTTCATTCCACTCAACGAGAAGCTCAAAATAGCGTTCAAATTGTTCTTTTTGTTGATCATTTAAGAAAAGGTCAAAAGTTTCAAGTTGCGCATAAAATTCTTCAGGGTTCATTATAAATTCCGTTCCAAAAGTTTTCTTGTAACACTGCTAATGTTATCACGTGTTTGGCCCTCAGGGAGCTTATTAATTAGATTGAGAGCTTGATTAGTATAATATTGGGCCAACTCTTTAGTTTTAGTCAGCGCTCCAGAGCTTTGAATGAAGCTGTAAACTTCTTCAAATTGTTCTTTTTGAATCAAAGATTTCACATGACGATGATCGATCTCTAAAGCAAAAAGAACGGGTGCAGAAAAGATACCTTGCTTGATGTCTTCATGTACAGGTTTTCCCAGAGTTTGACTGTCGCTAGCATAATCAAGATAGTCATCCATAATTTGGAAGGCAATTCCAATGTCCATCCCAATATTATAGGAGAGTTCAGATAAGCGAACATCTTGCATAATTAAAGGAGCGATTGAGGATGACATAGCAAAAAGTTCGCCAGTTTTTCCAGAAATATTTTGAATATAATCATCGAGCGTTTGCTCAAAATCAAAATGTTTGTTGAGTTGTCCAAGTTCTCCGCCTAAAAGGCGTTCAATAGATCCGATGTTTTTTGTTAAATTTGGCAAATCAAAAGAATATTTTGACAAAAGTTTAAAAACAGCTACAAAAAGATAGTCGCCAGCATAAACAGCAATTGACGGATCGTATTTTTTCGAGAGAGTCTCGACACCGCGACGTGTATCTGCTTGGTCAACAATATCGTCGTGAATAAGCGTTGCAGTGTGCAGCATTTCGACGCTTGCAGCAAGTGCGATTTTACTTTTATTATCCATAGCAGTAAAATCAGCAAACATTAATAAATAAGCCGGACGTAGCATTTTTCCACCTGCATCAAACAGGTCAAAAATGGCTGACTTGATTTCTTTATTTTTGATGCCAACCTGTTGCTTCATCAGCTTTTGAACTTTGACTAAGGAAGATTCTAATTTTGGATATTCTGACCAAATTGTATTTTTTACGTCCATTTTTTACTTTCTTTAATAAATAATAACTGTATTGGTGCTACACGCTGAATGATTTGGTTGCCACCAACACCGATGGCAAAACCAGCGAGCATACCGAAAAAAGAGAGCCATGGTAAATAAAGCATTACGGAGCTTGTACCTGTAATAAGCGAAGCAACAAGCAGTTGTCCGAGATTATGAAAGAAGCCTCCGACAACAGAAATACCAATGAGAGAGACCCATTTGGGTCCTAATTGCTTCATGAGGTACATGGCTAAGAGGCTTAAAATAGCTCCTGCCGCAGAGTAGATAACCACAGAAACACCTGTGAATAAGGCAGTAATTAGCAAGCGCAAGACTTGCATTGTCCAAACTTTTCGCCAATCTAAGGTGAAAATGGCAATAACCATTACCAGATTAGCTAGGCCAATTTTGGCTCCCGGAGCAAAAGCGAAGAAGGAGGGAATCCAGCTCTCAAAAATGCCCATAACAACAGCTACTGCAGTGAGAAGTGCTATATAAATATTTTCTTTTACATTCATCCGCTATAATCCACTCCAGATTCTGATTGATCTCCAATGATTTGAATGACTAAATCATGAGGTAAACAAACGATAGTATCGTTAACTTTTGAAATAAAGCCACGTTGCACATCAATTTGATCGCGACAAGAAGCCTTAACAACAGCAATCGCTCCATCCTTTACCTCTATTTCATTGTAATCCCCATCCTCAGAGCGATAAGTCCAGCGCTGATTTTTGCTTAAATCAAATGTTTTAATCACTTTCCCTTGCACACGTAATTGGGCCTTTGTCCCAGCGCTATTGTGAGGCAGGAGAAAAAAAACAGAAAAAGAAGCACAAAATAAGGCAAGAATAATGATAATATCCAGAGCTTTAATCTTGATTTCTTTGAAAAATTTCATCCCCTCCATGATAGCATAATTTAGGCAAAATAAGAAGTTCGGAATGATTTGTTCTTACAAGGAAAAAGGGGATAAGAAGAGCTGCCCAAGCAAACGCTGGACAGCCTTGAATTATTTTTCAGTTTTGCTTTCAGATTTTAAAAGTTCTTCTGCTTTAGCGATGATGTAATCATGCAATTCATCTTTGATTTGTGGATGATTGAGACCATATTCGATAGTTGTTTCAACGAAACCAAATTTATCGCCGACATCATAGCGTTTGCCAGTGAACTCGTGTGCAAAAACGCGTTGTGTTTTATTTAAAGTTTCAATCGCATCCGTCAATTGGATTTCGTTACCTGCACCAGGTTTTTGTTTTTCTAAAACTTGGAAAATTTCTGGAGTTAAGAGGTAGCGGCCGATGATAGCCAAATCAGAAGGAGCATCCTCAACAGCAGGTTTTTCGACGAATTCTGCAACATTGTAAAGACCCTTAGAAACTTCACCTTCTGGAGCAATAACACCATATTTGTCCACATCGTCATGTGGAACTTTCATTACAGCGATTGTTGAAGCGTGTGTCTTCTCATAGTCAGAAATTAATTCTTTTGTGAGTGGTGTACCATCTCCCATGATGTTCATAAGATCGTCACCAAGCATAACAACAAATGGTTCATCGCCAACAAAGGCTTTTGCTTGAAGAACCGCATGTCCAAGCCCCATTGGGTGGCTTTGACGTATAAAGTGAAGATTGATATCTGTTGTTTCTTCAACTAATTTTAAAAGCTCTGTTTTACCTTTTTCTTTAAGGTTTTGTTCCAACTCAATGTTTGAGTCAAAGTGGTCTTCAATAGGACGTTTAGCTTTACCTGTAACGATTAAGATATCTTCAATTCCTGATTTTAAGGCTTCTTCAACGATAAATTGAATCGTTGGTTTATCAACGATAGGTAACATTTCTTTAGCAAGGGCTTTAGTAGCAGGCAAGAAACGTGTACCCAGACCGGCTGCGGGAATAATTGCTTTTCTTACTTTTTGTTTTGGGTTTGTTTTAATCATTTTAAAAATTAGCTCCTTTTGATTTAGATACTGAATTCGTTTTCGGTACGTGTTTCACGGCGCATAATGTCTAAGATGCCTTCACGGGCATCCATATTTTCATAAAGCACCTTGTAGATTGTCTCAGTGATGGGCATATCGATATGCATACTTTGTGCGAGTTCGTAAGCGGCTTTGGTTGTTGAAACACCTTCGATAACCATTCCCATATTTGCTTCGATATCCGCAAGCTTCTCACCTCGACCGAGAGCATCACCTGCTCGCCAATTGCGTGAGTGAATCGATGTACCCGTAACAATCAAGTCACCTACACCAGACAAGCCGCTATAAGTAAGTGGTTGAGCGCCCATAGCAACACCTAAGCGGGTAATTTCTGCTAAGCCACGCGTGATAATTGCTGCTTTAGCATTATCACCAAAACCAAGACCATGTAAAGCCCCAGCACCGACTGCAATAATATTTTTCAAAGCACCCGCTGTTTCTACACCAATAACATCCGTATTGGTATAGAGTCGGAAATAATCGTTAGAAAAAATTTCTTGGGCATATTTAGCCGTCTCTAAATCATTTGAAGCAGCAGAGATTAAGGTAATATCACGTCGAATTGTTTCTTCGGCATGCGAAGGACCAGAAACCACAACAATTTCGCTTCGGTATTCTTCTGGAATCTCTTCTTCGAGTATTGAAGAAATACGTTCATGGGTCCCTTGTTCGAGCCCCTTAGATGCATGCATAACTGTCACTTTATGTTTAAGAACTTTTGCGACTTGTTGAGCAACCAAACGTGTGACTTTTGTTGGAACAACGAAAAGAATAGCATCAACATCAGACAAGGCAAATTCGAGATCGGTATAAGCAGAAATTTTCTGATTTAAAGTGATCCCTTTGAAGTAACGTTCGTTGGTATGCTTTTCATTAATTTCAGCAATTTGGTCAACATTGTTTCCCCAAATACGAACTTCATGTCCATTGTCATTAAGAACTTGAGAAAGAGCAGTTCCCCATGATCCAGGGCCGAGCACGGCAATTTTTTGTGGATTCATATTTTTTCCTTTACTAATTTATCCTAGCTTATAAAAGCCCAATACATCCTCATTTTACCATAATCTATATTAAAATTCACTGAAAACCCAAGTGAGAAAATAAAACAAAAAAGGAATTTTGCTTAAAAGATGTCAATAATACAGTAAACGCTTTTATTTATAGCGGGTTCATTGTATAATAAAGTCTAACTATTTTATTATGGAAGAAGGAAGGTGAATATGCAAAGACAAAAACATATTGCGCTTTTGGAACGCTGTGTGGAGATTTCCCAAAATGCTCGCAATCATGGGAATACTCCTTTTGGTGCACTTTTGACAGATAGCAAGGGAAATATTCTCCTAGAACAAGAAAATATTGAAATTACAGAACAGATTTGTACGGGACATGCAGAAACCAGTTTGGCTGCAAAAGCTTCCAAGCTTTATTCCAAAGAATTTTTGTGGCAATGTAAACTTTATACTACAGCGGAACCTTGTGCAATGTGTACCGGAGCTATTTATTGGGGGAATATTGGAACTATCGTTTATGCTCTAACTGAAAAACGTTTGTTAGAACTAACAGGAGACAATGAACAAAATCCCACTTTTGATTTGCCTGCGCAACAGATTATTGATCGCGGACAAAAGCTCATACAGATTATCGGACCCTTTCCAGAAGTAGAGGAAAAAGCTAGAAAAGTTCATGAAGGATATTGGAAATAAAAAGCAAGGAGATTCTAAAATGAAAATCAGAGCACTAGAAAGAACAGACTTAAAAAATATTCATATCATCAACAATGAAGCTAAAACTATGCATTTATGGTTTCAAGAACCTTACGAATCCTTAGATGAATTAACGGCTCTATATGATAAGCACATTCATAGTATGGATGAACGTCGTTTTGTTGTAGATGTGGATGGTGCATTTGCGGGCATAGTAGAATTGATGGAAATCAACTTCATCCATCGTAGTTGCGAAATACAGCTTATCATTACAGAAGAGTATTCTGGTCGAGGCTTGGCACAAGAAGCATTTCACCAAGCCTTAGAATATGCTTTTAAAGTATTAAACATGCATAAAGTTTATCTTTGGGTTGATGTTGATAATGCTCCTGCTGTTCATATCTATGAAAAAGTTGGGTTCAAAATTGAAGGAACAATGAAAGAACATTTCTTTGCAGCTGGAAGTTACCACGACAGTCATTTTATGGGGCTTTTGAAAAAAGATTATTTAAAATAAAAAGGAGAAGAAGATGACAAGCATTCGTCCGGCACATTATTCTGATTTAGAAGAAATAGCACATATTAACGTAGACAATTGGCAAACGACATATGAAAGCATCTTGCCTCCTACTTATTTAGAAAGTTTAGAATATGATACATTTCAGAAAAATTGGGAGCATTTTCTTGCAAAACCCTCACAATATATTCTCGTCAAAGAGTTAGAAAATAACGTTGCAGGTTTCATTGCTTACTCAGAAAGTAGCGACCAGAGAGGTAACTTATACATTGATTCCCTTCACATCTCCCAGAAGTTTCAAAGAAAAGGGGTGGGGACTCAGTTATTGTCACATGTGTTGCAGCAAGCAAAAGAAGCCCAAATGACGGTCACCATTGCAATTCTTAAAAATAATGAAAATGCAAGGAGTCTTTATACAAAGTTAGGTGCAGTACATTTTAAAGATTTTTCGGATAAGTTTGGGGATGTTACTACAGAGTCAGAACTTCTTATTTGGAAATAAGCTTATAATAAATTTAGAAAGAAGGTTTCTGTGCTATCCTTACTAATTGCGACCAAAAAATTATTCACTTCCTTTAGTTTTATCTTAAAAAAGGACGATACAAAAGCTTTGTTTTTCTTGATGGCAACAACCTTGATGAGTGGAACTATCTTTTATTCAACAGTAGAAAAATTTAGCATTCTTGATGCCTTATATTTAAGTTTTATGACCTTAACAACGATAGGATACGGAGACTTGCATCCGATAACTACAACAGGTAAAATATTTACAATGATCTATGCTACGGTTGGTTTAGGTATCATGGCTATGTTCATCTCTGTTATTGCCAAGGCCTTTATATATTCCAAACAAAAGCACAAAGAATAAATGTGCAAAAAAAATCAGTTGTATTTGACAACTGTTTTTTTCTTTTAATACTCATAAACGTTTAATGATGTTGGAGCATATACTGACGAGTCATTGGAAGACCAACACCTGAAGGCCCTTTTGTTAAAAGATATTGAACCACATCAATGTTCCCTGATTCAAAACTAGCGGCACAAGCTTGAAGATAAAGCGTCCACATGCGAGCAAAGGGACGGCCCATTTCCTTTTCAACATCTACAAAAACTTTACTGTAGTTTTCGTTCCAGATTTCTAGTGTTTTTTGATAGTGACGACGTAAAGGTTCCAAATCATCAAGTTGTAATTTTGCAGTCATAATGTGTTCGACATTTTCAGCGATGTTTGGAATATAACCTCCTGGGAAGATATATTTTTCGATGAAAGGATCAACACCTGCTCCACGATGTTGACCAGTAATTCCATGGATGAGGGCACGAGAATTTGGTTTGAGATAATCATAAACCTTTTGGAAATACATTTCTAAATTTTCTTTACCCACATGCTCAAACATGCCCACAGAAGTTACATAATCAAAGGTTCCTTCATTTAGATCACGATAATCTGTAAGGAAGACTTTGACTTTATCCTCAAGTCCGAGTTTTTTTGCCTTATTTACGATATAGTTGTATTGTTCTTCAGAAAGAGTAACACCTACAGTTTCTAAGCCGTATTCTTGTGCAGCGGTAAAGAGCAATGTTCCCCAGCCACAACCAATATCTAATAAACGTCCGCCAGGTGTACTGTTGAGCTTGTCAAGGATATGATGTACTTTAGCGATTTGTGCTTGTTCCAGTGTCATATTCTCATTTTCAAAATAAGCACAAGAATAAGTCATCGTTGGATCCAACCATTTTCTGTAAAAGTCGTTCCCAATGTCATAGTGCTGATGAATATCCTTTTTCGATTGCTTTTGGGAGTGATTGCCCAAGAGTTCAACAATGGATTTTCCGAAGCCTGATTGATTTGTTAAAAAGCTATCTGCTTTACGATAAGCGGAAGCGACAAGTTCTTGAATACTTCCTTCAATTTCGATTTCATCGTGCATGTAAGCTTCAGCAAGAACCAGAGTAGGCATGGATGCTAAATCGCTAAAAGCGAATTTTTTATTGAAAATGATGTGTACTTGAGCTTCACCATCGCCATATTTCTCTGTTTTGCCATCCCAGTAAGTTACTTTTACTGGAATATCAAAGGCAGAGGCGAGAGCTTTGTTTAATACTGTTTTTTCAAATACCAAGTTATTTCCCCTTTTCTAACTTTGCTATAGATAAAACTATACTCCGAGTTTTTTTGAATGTCAAATAGTTAAATTTTACAGATAAATGAGGTAAGTGCTTCATTTAGTTGATAGTCTGTTATGACTTCAAGCCCAGCA
>OAWO01000427.1_pt1 | contig 17852 bp, 17 predicted proteins | sample 1495421 | NCBI WGS metagenome assembly OAWO01 (sample SAMEA2580162, study PRJEB22360) | human gut metagenome | biome: human gut; feature: human-associated habitat; material: faeces | place: Denmark | collected 2008/2010
TTTTTTTCAAGTTCGTTATAATATATAGATAACAGGAAGGTTGATAAATATGTCTTTTTCAAATAATTTAAAATATCTAAGAAAACAAAAAAACTATTCACAAGATTATCTCGCAGAACAACTCGGTTACAAATCCTTTACTACAATACAAAAATGGGAATCTGGTATAGCTGAGCCATCTGTGGATGTTTTAAAAAAACTTGCTAGAATGTTTAATGTTAGCATGGATGAATTATTGAATGAGGATTTAACTAATGATTCAAAAATTCAAGCGAGTATTATAAGTAAAAATATACGTTTTCTTCGTAAGCAAAAAGGGTGGGGCCAAGATGAATTAGCTAGACGAATTGGTAAATCAGAATCTGCTATTCAAATGTGGGAAAGCGATAAACGTTCTCCAACAATGGGTACAGCGGAGGAACTAACTAAAATTTTCGATATTGACATAAACACTCTTATTTACAAAGACTTGCAGACAGGAGAGGTAAACAAAAGCGGTTATGCTACACCTTTTGAAGAAGTTACAAATCCCGATGATGCAGCTATGGTCTTTATCAAACATCCTCAGGTAGCGGCTTTTGGAGGATATGATATCGAAAGAATGAGTGATGAAGAGAAGATAGAATTTGCAAATCAGATACTCGATAGTATAAAATTTTTCGCAAGTAAATATAAAAAATGATATTGTTACATACATGATGTAATGAATTGACATATACTTCCATCAAGGAGGTATTTTTTTATGGAATTTAAAAATATAATGGAAAAGGTGGACGATCTAAAAAACTTATCACCCGAAGATTTGATAAACAGTGAGGGGATTGATGTAATCTACGACGAAGCTCTTTGTTATGGGAGAGATAGCAGAATAGACAAAGGATTTGGGCAAGTGGTTATATTTATAAACCCTGGTCTGCCTGAACAGTACGAACATTTTTTATTGCTGCATGAATTGGGACATTTTTATTTACATATGACAACCGGTATCTCTGATGCAGCTTTACAAATACGTAATATTAGGCGTGAAGAAAATGAAGCAAACATTTTTGCTTGTCTATATTTATTGGATAATCAGATATATGATAACGAATATTACGATACCTATCTATGTAGCGTAGGTGTTCCAGTTAAAATCGCCGATTATGTACAGGAATGTATATTTCAATACAAACAAGTTAGAAAATGGGGACAAAAATGGATGAGATTGGAATGTTGATTTCAAAAATTGTGGTATAATTATAATAAAGAAAAATGGAGGAAAACTAATGAAAAAAGTAGTATTAGCCTTATTGGGGGCATTTATCACATTCGGTGTAACCGGATGTTCAAAGCAAGAGACGAACGAAAAGCAAGCTAATTCAACTTCTAATGAACAAGAAAAACAGTATTTTTCAATGAGTAATGATATCAATATCACAGATGGCTCCACAGGAGATACGATAATGAAGATTAAAATCGATTCTGTAGAACTTGTTGACACGGAAGATGCGGCGAGTAATGAGTTTAAAGACTCTGATCAAGTAATTAAAATTACATACACATATAAAGCGGAGAATGTGCCAGATGGTAACCTTCCATTAGAAATAACACCGGCTGATATTACTGTCGCTAATGAAAACAAAGAAATTTTCTCTAATGGCTTTTCGAGGATGTCAGAGTACCCTAATGGAGTAGAAAACGGATATTCTGAAACAGGAAAAGCTTATTTTGGTATTGCTGGTAAAAATAAAAAAGTTTTTATAACATACGATAATCCATTTGGCGACCCTGTAGAATTTGAATGTCCATTAAATTAAACCTTGGCATAAATTTTGGCATAAAAAAATCAGAAAATATCGAAATTATCTATTTTTATATCAAAAAAAGCCTTTATTTATCGTATATCGAAATAAAAAATAAAATCTCATCGTCTGCACCAATTTGATAAATAAGCCGGTAAATATCGGCTTTTTTATATGGTTCACAGTATGCAGATCATTATATTCGCTCTGTTTGAGACTGCTGCTGCCTTTTATATGAATAAAAATCAGGCATCGATCTCAGCATCCCAGATCAACAGCCTGATTTTCAAACGCATTCGGGTATCTTCCCCGTTTCTTATCTTATTATATTTTCTGAACTCAAGACTAAGCTAGCGTCATATGTTTATACTTTCTCAGCCATGAGCAGCATGGATAACGGCAAGCCCATTGCATCATATACATCCGACAGGCCGATATCATAATCATATTCATTCAGCAGCCTTACACTCATACCGCTTTGTATGGTGCTGTTCACAAGCTCTGAAATGGAGTGTGAAAAGCTTGTGAATGTCTTGGATGCATACTCTCCGGAAATATACCCCATCCCATTGTTTTCAATCCATGGCTCAGCTGTGAAATATTTATGCTCCAGCAGTCTGACGACATCATCGCAATAGCAGTCCTCCCCCGGCAGAGGAAGCATATTCATAAGTGGATGAAAATCATGAATCAGCATAATGCCCTTCGGCTTTAGACAGTCGGACACCACCTGAAAAAGTGCGTTTACATCCTGAAACCAGGTAATTGCACCGATCGTAAACAGGATCACATCAAATTTCTGATGATATTCGCTTCCTATATCCAGAATATTCATAGCGGAAAAGCTACATGGCACATGCAGCTGCTTTGCATGCATTTTCCCCTGTGCAATCAGATTTTCTGCAATATCAAAGCCGGTACCGACTGCCCCATAGTGTCTGCTGATGGACAGCAGCTCCCTGCCGTTGCTGCAGCAAAACTGCGCAACATGTTTTCCAGCAAGATTCAGTTGATCAAGCTCAGCCTGTAACGCGGGCTGAATGTAATAAGCGGATGATGCCTGGAGGTTTTCAACGACTGCATCTCCCCAGCCATTGATTCTATTGTCGAACGCTTCCTCCCACGCTTCCTTGTTCTTTTCTATATAGCTCATGTTTTCTCTGTACTCTCTTTCCTATCATTATATTCATTTTATTTAGCCTCCTTTCCCAGTATGCAAGCATAACTGATTTCTTAAATTATATCATAAATCTGGAGCATACAGCCTGGTTTTCGTAATTAGAGCTGCCAGCTGCAAACTCACCATACCTTCTATAATTTTATGCGTGTGATATAATTTTCTGAAATTTCTGCATGGAACTGGTGTTTTGCCAATACTGCAGCCCTTTCTGAACATAGGATAAAGTAGAAAACAGAGAAATCTGTTTTCTGAAGCTGCAGTGATAATTTCATTCCATGTTCATTCCTCATCCTGAATGATCGTTTTACCAAATCGTCTCCTCCCCTTATCATCGGATCAATTACGATTCGGGATTTCATCAATGATTCTACTCTTTCCCCTTTCCAGAAGAAAAAGAATCCTAAACAAGAAAAATTCCTACTCCCTTATGGGGTAATCCAAAATTAGGAGAATTCAACACGAATGTATTTATCAATAGCATTTGCATCCTCCTATTTGCAAACACCCTGGAGTAAGAAAGAACAAAGGCGAAGCAGCCACTGTGAATAAGTGACTGCTTTTTCAATTATAGACTTTTGCGACGAAATATAATAACTGCCGCTGCCAGCTGAAGCAGGGTAGCAGTAACTGCACAGACTGCAGGCTTCAGAAATTCCTGCATCGTGATGCCATCGGTAAGATAAGACTGGTACTGTGACAAAAACACAAAGGGTGAATAATCTGCCACCGCAGCAAACATCGTTATCAGCACACAGAGCAGAAACAGGCAGCCGGCACACAGCAGACTTCCGGAAACAGTACCCTTATACACGCTCCCCAGAATCATAGAGGCTGTCATCATCAAACCAAACAGCCATACCCCTGTCACAAGCGGAAACAGATGCGGCACGAGAGAGCTTTCCCAGAATACGAAATTGTACAGAAAGGTAATCAGGAATGAGCATCCCAGAGACAATGTCCACAAGCATGATATGGAAATAAATTTTGCGGCAAGAACGCTGTTGCGGGGCATCCCTTTTGCCAGCAGCGGTATCAGAACCCCCTTTCCGATTTCATTCGCCATTGAGGATGAGCACATAATAATGATTGCTATCAAGCCGATCTGCGCCGTATTTTTGAAGAACTGGAGCCAGGAATCAAGTACGACAGGCTGTGGAATCTCCATATGCATACCTTCCGGCAGAAAACCTGCGACCAGCTCCGGTAAATAACGTGCACTGACTGGATTCATAAATCCCAGTGCTGCAAATACAATCAATAATATGACAAGCTTATAGGAACGTACTGCCTCCAGCAGCTCCTTTTTCATAAACGCTGTGAATCCCTTCATTTTGTCACCTCCAGAAAATACTGTTCCAGAGTCGGACGCATGCGCTCCAGCCTCTGCAGCCGCAGCCCCTGCGCATTTACAATAGCTAAAACCTGCTGCTGTGTTTCCATATGATCCGGCAACTGCACTGCATACGGATGTGTCTGTTGTACGGCAATGTCCCGCTTTCGCAATGCTTCCAGCAACAGCGAGCACTCCTCCTCACATTCAGTTTCCACATAAAGCGATGCAGTTCCCTTCATCTGCAGCAGCTCATGTAAATTTCCGCTTACGGCGATCTTTCCCTCATGCAGAATGGCGATGGAATCACAAATGCTTTCCACATCACTCAGGATATGTGTGGAAAACAATACCGTCGTTTTCTCTTTTGCCTTTTCCAGTATTGTCAGAATCTCCTTGCGACCCTGCGGATCCAGCGCCGATGTCGGCTCATCTGCTATCAGCAGCTTAGGCTCATTCAGCAGCCCCTGCGCAATCGCAAGGCGCTGCTTCATCCCTCTGGAAAACGTGGCACATCGTTTTTTTCCGGTCTCTGATAATCCCACCAGCTGTAAAAGCTCATCAATCCGTGTCTTTGCCTTCTGCGCAGCAAGGCCGGATATCTCAGCACACAGCTGCAAATACTCCCGTGCTGTCATAAAGCCGTAAAATTCAGGGACATCACTGACATAGCCGATATAGCGGTTCGTTCTGGTATTTCCAAAAACAACCGGCTCCTGCATAATATACAATTCCCCGGCATCCGCCTTTTCCAGACCGAGAATCGTTTTCATTGTCGTTGTTTTTCCCGCACCGTTTTTTCCTATAAACCCGAAGATACTGTGCTGCGGTACCGTTAAATCGATGCCCTGCAAAACCTTCTGCCTTCCGAAGGCTTTATGCAGATTGCGTAGTGTTAATACATCCATTGCTACTGCTCCTCTCTGCCGATTACAAAATAGAGAATCGGTCCCAGAAACTGAAGAAACAAAATAACCGGTATCCAGATCCATTTGTTTCCAATCCTAACCTGTGGATGACGAATCAGATGAATCAATGCAAATATTGCCAGACCAAGCTCCAGCAGAATCAGCGGCAGTAATGCCGGCAGATATTCCATAAGTGTATCCATTATGCTCTCTCCTTTTCAGCCTTTAGCTTCTGCAAGCAGGCCTGATAACGCGGTTCCCCCTTCAGAAAATCGAATACAGGCGGCTGCAGCTCCTGAATCAGCGAGTCCAGAATAACCCCGCCGTCTCTGGGAGCCTGTGTGCGCAGCTGTAAAGATTCCATCCAGGCTTCCACCTCTGTAAAATACGTATCTCTATGAATCTTCATATGGGCAAGATCGTAGCGGATAATCACGTCGATCAGCCGTTCCAGCATTCGCAGTGCGGACTCCTTATCCCTGCGCTGTGCATAGACCATGGCACAGGACATATAAACCATCGTGGAGGTGATGGTATGCAGTGCATCGATATGAAACAGCTTCAGCAATTCCAGCATACGATGCATGGTCTCATCACACAGCTGCTCATCCTCCATATTCATCAGCATATAGTTGGCCATATCCTGTATTACGAACAACAGATGCTGATAGATGCAGATCTGAAAGATACGGCTGGATTGCTTTGGCTTTCCCAGCATCTGATAGCATGCCGCAATCATCTCGCTGTCCTGTGCGATCGGCTTTGCCTCTTCACCGAGAAGCTGCAATGCCTTTTGCGGCTGATGGCTGGTGATCAAATAGGTTATTTTCAAAGAAATCGCATCCTTTACCAGACTGTTTTCCTCGCTTTCCGCAATCACGCGGTCACACAGCTCCTCACTGCGCTTCATAACCAGTTCTGGTTTTTCATGCAGCATGTAGTGATTGAGATAAAGTCCAGCCATTTGCAGCAGGAACGGGAAGCAGGAATAATATTTGCGTATCAGCTCCTCACTGTGAGCATACGCATTGGCGCTGTCCCGGCTCCATTCAGCACTGAGCTGCAGATACAGCTTGTTTACAGCCTCCATACTCAGCTGCGGTTCATATCCGATCAGCTCATCCACACTGACATTAAACAAAGTGGCCAGCTGGGGCAGCAGCAGGATATCCGGCAGGGTCGTTTCGGTTTCCCACTTGGAAACACTGGATTTCGATACACCCATATAGGCAGCCAGCTCTTCCTGCGTCATGTTCGCGTCTCTTCGCAGCGCGATAAGCTTTTTTCCAAGTCGAATCGTCGTCATTGTTCATTCCTTCTTTCTGCTTTTATTATATCGTTTCCCCGCAGAGTTACAATGGCATAAAACGCAACTTCAGGAAGAAATATTTCCCAGCAGGAAACAATATATGCGGCAAAGCATACTTCTTAGTCTATTGGTTCATCAATATCAAATAGAATCCTTTCCAGACATATGCCATTCCCATTGACATATATGTGATCAGGCCTGTATTCATATAAGTATTACAAAAGACTTTCATAACGTAAAAAAACAGCTTCTCAGGCTGAGGCTGCTTTACAGCTTTTATCTGAAGGTACAGGTGTATTCTAAGCTATGTGTTTATGGGGAATGGGTATAAAATATCCGTTTGCTTGACCCTGTCTGAAAAAGGTTCAAGCAACTGAAAACACTACATCCGGCTGATAACAGACAGACGCTTTCCAACACCTGCAAAAAAGGGCACAAACGTATGATCACGTCGTACCCTCCTCACAGCGTATTTATCCTCTAGTTAAGATAGGCGAATTCTGTTTTATAACGGCTTATAGCTCTTCACCATTGGATGCAATCACTTTTTTATACCAGTAAAAGCTTTTCTTTGGTGTACGCTCATACGTACCGTTGCCATAATCATCCAAATCCACATATACAAAGCCGTATCGCTTGGAAAATTCTGATGTTGTCTGTGATACAAGATCAATCGGACACCATGCGGTAAATCCGAATACCTCTACCCCGTCACGAATTGCTTCCTTCACCTGTGTCAACTGCTTCTGCAGGAAATCAATCCGGTAATCATCGTGAACCATACCATCGGCTTCCACCTGATCATAGGCACCGAAGCCGCACTCGGAGATAAAGATCGGCAAATGATAACGGTCATACATGTGATTCAACGCAATACGCATACCGATTGGATCGATTGCCCAGTCCCACGCACTGTATTCCACATATTTGTTTTTCTCTGCCCCCATTAAATTGGAGGTATGCAGCTTTAAGGAATCACCGTTATATCCTGATACAATACTGCTGTAATAGCTGAAGCTCATGAAATCAACAGTCCCCTTTTTCAATACCTCTTCATCTCCCTCCTGCATAGGAAGAACAACGTTATTCTGTTCAAAAAAGCGTTTCATATAGTATGGATATTCTCCCTTGCACTGCACATCCGGAAACAGTAAATCCATACCGGTATCAAAAAGCTGCTGCAGATTATCCTGTGGACTGCAGGTTTTCGGATAATACACCTGCTTGCTCTGCATATTCCCTACCTGCAATGTTTCATCAATTTCATGGGCTGCAAGAACACAGCGGGCACTTGCCAGAAGCTGATGAAAGCTGCACTGGTATTTTAGCTGCATTTCACTTAATTCACTGTGATCCATCATCGCGCCGCAGCAGGCAAACGGACTGTGCAGGACCATATTGATTTCATTAAAGGTAAGCCAGTACTTCACCTTTTCATGATATCTCTCAAAAACCGTTCTTGCATATTTCTCAAACAGGTCCACGGTTTCTCTTGATTCGTATCCATTCAACCGCCTGCTGACCTCAAGCGGAAAATCGTAGTGTGAAAGTGTCACGAGCGGCTCTATGTGATACTTGTGATCCTCATCAAACACACGGTCATAGAATGCAAGACCTTCTTCATTCGGCGTGTCCTCAAAGCCTGTCGGATAAATGCGCTCCCATGCAATGGATAAGCGGAACACGCGAAATCCCATCTCAGCCATCAGCTTAATATCTTCCTTATAGCGATGATAAAAGTCATTTCCCCGGCGTTTTGGGAAATTAAATCTGCTTTCATCCTCCATTTCCTCCAGCAGCTGCTGATACGTTATGGTAAAGGTCGTATCCCCCTTTGCACGGTTTGTCGGTTCAATATACCTGACAAAATCGTTTGTTGAAAGACCCTTTCCGCCTTCCAGATATGCACCCTCAATCTGATTGGATGCAGTTGCTGCTCCCCATAAAAAGTTTTTTGGGAATGCTTTCCTCATTGTTTCCATTTCAATACCCTGTATCATTGCTTTTAACAATACCGCAATGAACTCCTTTCTTTCCGTATATGATAATTCAAATGTTATGCTTGCGCTGCAGCTGCTTCCTCTTCTTCCTTCAGTATGTTTCTTTCATAGGCTTTGAAGAAGGGGCGCCAGATTACGAAATCCAATGCAATCAGCAGACAGCAGACAATTGCGGCTGAAATTCCTCCGATCAGCAGTGAAGGCAGCGGATATGGCAGAAACCACAGACCGAAGGAGGATATCGGCGGCATGATCAGGCCGATCCTTACCAGCAGATATGCTATCGAATAATTGGCGATTGTACACAGCCAGGACGGTATCATCAGAATGGGATTCCACACGACATTTCCATACATGATCGGCTCGTTGATGTTTAACAGCGTAGGGCCGATATAAACCTTACCGAGAAGCTTCAGCCGTTTCGATTTTGACCGAAGGAAATAAACAGCGAGCGGCAGTGTTACGCCCATACCACCAAAGATGATATATGCATAATCAAAGCCATAGCTGTATACATAGGGCAGTGATGTGCCGGCTGCAAATGCTGCTGCGTTTGCAGCGAGTGCCGCTGTTGTAATCGGCCATATCGCACCATTGAACACCCAGCAGCTGATACCGAAGGTGTATACAACCGTTTGCAGCAATACGATCAGCAAGCCGCCCCAGTAGGTATCTACAATCCCCAGTATCGGATTGCATAGCAGAACAATGAAATTGAAGAGATCAAATTCAAAATTATACACAGCAATCGTTGATATGAGCAGTATAACAAAGATGGGAATAATGCTGTTAAACCATTCCTTGCAGAAATCCGGTAGCGGTGAATCCTCACTCGCCAGATTCAGCCGGTTTGATAAGCGGAAAATCATGACGATGAACAATCCGCATATGATAGCAACAAACATTCCGGCTGCACCGAAATTAGAGAAGTTGTAGAGATTTCCCTCCTCAAGTATTTTCGGATTCATTGCGAGCATGAACACAGCCAGTCCGGTCATACCCCCGACAATTTTCCGACTGTCATGCTTTTCCTCCAGCAGATAATAGGGAATCAGAAAAGCTGTCATGATTCCGATGAGCCCAAAGGAATAGTTACTGATCGGATCCAGAGCAGGAAGCGCTGGAACATATGTTTTTACAATATTGTAAAGTGTGATAATACTGGATACCAGAATCATCGGCACTACCTTTAAAACTGCTTTCTGAACACCTACAACATAGGAGTTTGATGCGACCTTCTGTATGGCGGGCACTGCCTTTTCATTAAAATAACTGTACTTTGACATTGTTATTCACCTGTATATCCATGTCTATTTCCCTTATTGGCGTGGATATACCTTCTCCTTTCTATTTCATACGATTTTCTATCTCAATTTTTATTTCGGTGCTTCATCAAGCACACGGACAACGTCCTTTAATACACTCTCTCCATCCAGAGCAGCATACTGCTCCTTTGTGATGAGCCGGATGATCGTTGCCAGTCCCTTTGCCTGAATCGAGGCGGTGATTTTCGGAAGCTCATACTGCAGATGAGGTCCCAGCATTAAAATATCATAATCCTCCACACAGTTGATGATTTCCGCATCCCCAACTGCGCGAATCTGTGCTTCGATGTTATTTTTCTTCGCATATTTGCGCATCCTTTGGGCTACCAGTCCGCTGGAGCAACCGGCACCGCATGCCAGTAATATTTTATACATCGTTACTCAGCCCTTTTCTATGACAGCTTCCAGCTGTCTGATTCTTTCATCATAATGCCTGAAGATATCCATCATATAGCCTGTGAGATTGATTTCCGTGTTAATCGTCATCAGCGTATCCTGCGCATGAGCAAACAGCACACAGTATTCATTTTGTTCCTGCTGTATTGACTTCTGCATGTAGCCGGTATGCGCCTGATGGGATTTCAGAATATTCTGCTTCGCCTGCTCCAGAAGCTCCGCCGCCTCACAAAAGCTGAAGTCCTTCATTTTTTCCAGAGCCTGAAAGCATGCATTGCGTGCATTGCCTGCGTTTAAAATCATATCCATCGAACATTCGACAATTTCATCATCCATTTCCCATAACTCCTCTCCTGTTTCACAATCGATTGCCTGCTTCCATTATATTTGAAATCCAGTTTATTTCCTCTCCTCTTTTTCACTGCAAAGCGTGCAAAAAAAAGGTTCCTTCGTTTTCCCCTTTCACGGTGAAAAAAAAGCAGTTTATTTCTGCTTTACAATCCTTTATACTATAACTGAAACAGGGGATATGGAGATAGAATATCTTCTATTGTGCAGCATCTTCCATGTGATGCCTCATAAAAAAAGTCTCCATCTACACAAACAGGAAACTGATTTTTATCTTATTCGTATACATTTTGCGCAATCATAAGAAGGATGGATATGATTCATACAGTCAAAGGGAAGAAAGAGAAGCCTGCATCATGTTTCATTGCAATTCAGGCTGCAAAAGGGGGCTTACAGAAGGGAGCCGGATTCCTATGAAAATTGACAGTGCCTCATTTTTGAAATTCATTGCGGAGCATGAGCCCTGTACCAGTGATTTCTTAGCTGCACATTTTTCAGTTTCTTCACGAACAGTAAAAAATTATGTAAAGGAAATCAATCAGACATACAATTCTGTCATCACCTCCTCCATACGCGGATATTCACTAAACGACTTCCATGTTCTGGAGGACTTGCAGCATTACGACAGCGCAGCACCGCAGTCCTCTGAGGACCGTGTCCAGTACATATTGAATGCACTGCTGTCTCTTGAATCGGATACCTACCTGGACATGTACCAGTTGTGTGAGGAGCTGTATATCAGCTATTCTACATTGAAAAAGGAAATTGCAAAGCTGAAAAGCAAAATCAGCACCTATCATCTGCAAATCATAAACAAACGGGATACCATAGCGCTGAGCGGTTCGGAAAGTGATAAACGCAAGCTGATCAGCGATGTACTCTATGGAGAATCCTCCACCAATTTTGTAGACTATGCTATGATTCAGAAAAAATTCCCGGATATCGATATCACATATATCCATTCTATCTTTACGGAAAGCTTTCAGAAGAACGGATATTTTATCAATGATTTTTCATTGACCAATCTGGTACTGCACACTGCGATTTCCATAGACCGAATCCGGCATAAAAATTTCAGCTCCCAGAGTGTTTTGACACCGGGGTGTATCCAGTCACACGCATATACCATAACACTTGATGCAGTTCAGCAGTTCGAGCATCACTTTCATATTCATTACATTGAGCTGGAAATACAGGAGCTTGCCCTTCTGGTCATGTCCAGAACAACGCCGATCGATTATACGGATTTAAAGGATTCCAATGTCAGCAATTATATTCAGCCGGAATATCTGTCCCTTGCGGAAAAGCTGCTGAACGAAATCAAGGAATCCTATGGAATTGACCTGTGCAATGAAAAGCTTCTGAATTGCTTTTCTCTGCATCTGCAAAGCCTGTTTATCCGATCCAACAATCATAATCTGAATAAGAATCCATTGACGAATACTATAAAAACCACGTGTCCGTTTTTCTTTGATGTAGCGGTTCATGTTTCATCCGCAATTAAGAAAAGCACCGGTATCATCATTAACGAGGATGAAATATCCTATATCGCTATCCATTTAGGCTGTATGTTCAGTGAGATGAAGTCTGTTTCCAACAAGATTACAGCCTTATTGTACTGTCCGCAATATTACGAAATGGTTCAAAATCTGATTAAGCAGGTAAACGACGTCTTTTCCAAGGATCTTACAATCATCGATGTAGCAACCAGCGAACAGGCTGTATATGCACAGAAAAATATTGATTTGGTGATTTCCATTCTCCCGCTATCGGAGCACTTCGAGCTGCGCAATGTACAAATCGGCTTATTTTTAAATAAGCAGGATCAGCAGAAAATACAGCAGATGATAACAGAAATCAAGGCTGAAAAATATCGAAATGACTTTGAACAGCAATTCCGGCAGTTGTTTCTTCCCATTATGTTTGAGAAGGCAGAAGGGTTTTCCTCCGCCTCCGCCTGCATACGAGCAATGTGTGCCAAGCTGCAGAGGCACGGTTTTGCGGATGAAAGGCTGTTTGATGAAATCATGGAGCGTGAGCATATGTCTTCTACTGCTTTTGATCATTTCGCCATACCGCACAGCACCTATATGCGTTCCAAGAAAACGATTATCAATATTCTGATTTCCAAAAAGCCTATTCTGTGGAACAGCAATCAGGTTTCCATCGTTATTCTGATGTGCTTCAATAAACATGACAGAGCATTATTTCAATCAGTATATGAAACAATCAGTGCTGTGTTAATTGAACGGGAAAACGTAAAAAAACTGACTGCCTGCAATTCCTATGATGAGTTCATTGAGACATTTGTCAGTATGGTGGAATGAGTTGGAGTCGATACACACGAACACAGCGTTCTGTTGTCATATTCTGCCGCAGGCATTTTCTTTCCCTCCTACAGTATCTATATGGAATATTTGCGGGAGAGGAAAAGATACTGACATGAGGAAAAGTAAGCTACAGCAACTGCGGCTATATGTATATTGGGTTTACATAATACTGTGTATTTATTAACTATTATCCTATAAAACAAAAAAAGCGCTGATATAGAGCGCTTTTGTGCTTATCATGGTGCAGGAGAAGAGATTTGAACTCTCACGCGATTGCTCGCACTGCCGCCTGAAGACAGCGTGTCTGCCGTTCCACCACTCCTGCATGTTTCATGATGCTCAATTATAATACACTGAAAAAAATGATTTGTCTACCCCTAAATGGAAAAAAATCATTTTTTTACTTTACTTTCCCTGCAATGATTGCAAATGCTGGCAGGTATCCCATGTATGCATGGCAGGACATATATTTTTCAAAACAAAAAAAGACGCTGATATAGAGCGTCTGACTCAACAAATGGTGCAGGAGAAGAGATTTGAACTCTCACGCGATTGCTCGCACTGCCGCCTGAAGACAGCGTGTCTGCCGTTCCACCACTCCTGCATGATTGAGTGCCCTACAATAATACACTAAAATCTTTATTTTGTCTACCTTAAAAACATATTTTCCCTATGAAATTTCATTTCGTTTTTCCTTACTATGATGCCTCCCCCTTGTCTGCATCATCTTACCGGACGATTTTATATGCTTCATTACCTTTTAAGCGCCAGTACCCTTTTAACCTGCGAATGCAATCACCATACGATAGCCGCTTAATCTCCAGTTTCTGCATGTCTTTTATATAAGAAGACCTGTCTGCTTTTCTTTTATGAATTACCTAATGTTCAAAAATTTCAATAAAAGACATCAAAGAAGTTGACAGATCATGCAGTTTCACAGATTCTGTATAAAAGAACAGCCTGTGGAATGCAAGCTGTTCCATATTTATTGCGATAAAGCAAGTTGTTGAAGCATTCTTATGTTTCCTGCACGTTTTTCTTCTTCGCCAGTACTGCCTGTATGAGCATCTGCATTCAAAGAAAGCCCTATGCCGTCCTCTTTATCTATATTTTAAAGAAGGATACACGATATCTCTATTGCTTTCAAATTTTGATGCCGATGGTTGACCAGCTTTACATATGAGAAAAGGTATATACCGTTTTCTGCTTATACGGATGCCGTGCATCATAAAATGGATGCACTAGTTTCAATATGATATTTACACCGTTTGGCAGGTCCTGTGTTTCCAGTGCCAGAGCGATAAATGCCTCTCCCCTTCGATGATGATTCAATATAAGATTCTCATCATCAAAATAATTTGCACTATACAAAACCAGAGAAGGCGCATCAGTAGTCATATCCAGACGTCTTCCACTTCCTGCATGATATAAGGTGATGCCGTTAGGCCCCAGCAAAAACGGCGTATCATATGCTCTGGTATATTGAAACTCGGGATGGCCAAGCTTATAGCGCTTTTGTATCGGTGTCAGATTTCGGAAATCAAAGGCACTTCCGGCTTCAATTTTCTCTTTTTCAAACGGATGTCCATCCGGATGAATTTTCAGTTTTTCCACACTGTCAATACGCAGGTCATGCTGCAATATGGATTCCCGCAAATTTCCCGACAGATTGAAATACATATGGGAAGTCATATTCATCAGCGATTTCTGCGGAGGTGTTCCATGGTATTCTATTATCAGATTGTTTCCACTGAGCCGATACCATATATCATAGCGGTAGGTACCCTGTGGAAATCCGTCCATGTCATGACGGCATTCCAGATGAAAATGCAGTGCCTGTTCCTCCTCTTCAACATGAAACAACTGTCTGGATATACCACCCGTACCACCATGCAGATGATGACAGCCGTTATTGATTGAAAGCTGATGAACGTTGTTCTCCATTGAATAGCTGCCATAGGCGATTCTTCCTGCCACCGGTGCGACGACTGCATTCAGATACGGCCCCTGCTGTCGCTCATAGTCCATGATATCGGAAAAAGCAGCGACCACATTCTCCATATTGCCGCTTCGATCCGAGGTTTTCAACTCCGTAATCACAGCACCGAAATTCAAGGCTGTCATATGTATAGCCTCATTCTGAATTGTATATGCATAAACAGCACCTTGTGAAAATTCTGCAACCTTTTTTTTCATGATTTACTCCATTTCTTTTTCGCATATTGCGCAGACACAACTATAAAAGGACAAATGCAGTGATATCCATGTGCATATTGCGGCATTGCACCTTCCTACACAATCGAAGCAAACATACAGTTCATAGACCCGCAGCCTTCAGTACCTGTTTCAAATGATTTTCCATATATGCATGCAGCAAAGGATGTCCCCAGGAATACAGTCAGATGTTTCTAAAAACTTTCCACCCCGTTTTACATGACATTGCATTCTGTACCATTCCTCAGCAAAACGTAATCTCAGCCTTCACAGCTCCGCCAGTTTCCCTGCACCGTCACCAATGGATGCGATATAGAAATCCGGTTCATATCCGATTGTCTGTGTATACTCTTTGCGCACTGCAGCTGTGAAGTCCTCAATATCATCATTTCTGACAATTGCAATCGCACAGCCTCCAAATCCTGCTCCTGTCATCCGTGCCCCGATTGTCCCTGACTGGTTCCATGCACTTTCCACAAGCGTATCCAGTTCTATCCCGGTAACCTCATAATCATCACGCAAGGAGATATGAGAGGCATTCATCAAAGCACCAAATTCTTCAATATCGTTTTTTTCCAATGCCGCTATCGCTTTTTTCACACGTATGTTTTCCAGCACAGCATGACGGGCACGCTTTCTTTCCACCGGACTGGTGATAATGTGCTGCACCTTCTCAAATTCCGTTTCCTTCAGATCACATAAATTTTTAATCTTCACAACCGTTTGGAGCTGGGAAAGCGCATGCTCACACTCAGCACGTCGTTCGTTATACTTGGAATCCGTCAGTCCGCGCTGCTTGTTGGTATTCATGATAACAATACTAGCCTGTTTTAGCTGAACGGGTGCATAGGTATATTCCAATGTGCCGGTATCCAGTGCGATCGCATGATCCTTTTTCCCCATTCCGATGATAAACTGATCCATGATACCACAGTTCATGCCGACAAACTGATTCTCTGCTTTTTGCGACAGCTTGATAATATCCAGCTTACTGATGGGAAGCTGAAAGGTTTCTTTCAGAATTGTTCCAGTCAGGACCTCCAGCGATGCACTGGAGGAAAGCCCTGCCCCGTTTGGTATGTTGCCTTCAATCAGTATGTTTAAACCACATGGAATTTCAAAGCCTTCCTGCTGCAGGAAGTACAGGACGCCTTTTACATAATTCGCCCAGTCATCCTTTTTATCATAGTGCAGCGTTTGCAATGCAACGTCAATAATCCCTTTCTCTTTAAAATTATTGGAAAATAAACGCATACAGGAATCTGTTCGTTTTGAGACAACAGCATAGGTACCAAACGTGATGGCACATGGAAACACCATGCCGCCGTTATAGTCTGTATGCTCTCCAATCAGATTTACACGTCCCGGGGAAAAGAACAATGCCTCACCCGGTACCTCGAATATATCTGTAAATTCTTTAATCAATCGTTTTTTCATGAAGTATCCTCCTGATTTAGTCCCTGCTCAGATATACAGCCTTTTATGAGCAGGCATAGTGCTTTTTTATTGCTGAGAGACTCGCAGCACCACACCTTTCTTGAAGTGTGAACAGCTTGCGCATATCCATGCTTCTGCAGCCAACAACGGAATTGTATCTGTTTGACAACATGCGCTGACCTTAGCTTTCATCAAAAGATGAACGCCTTGTCAAATCTGTTACGCCTGCTGCTGTACAAAAGCATGAAAACGGTTACTCCTCATATACATCATAAGCTTTCCTAACCGCACAGACCTTAACTATCTTGATAAAAAACAGCATTATTTTAAGAATATCCCCTTATTTTTGATATCAAATGCGCAAAAAACAGGATTTTATAGTATGATAGAATATAATCATAATCAATACCGGAGGCAGATATGCAGATTATAACGGATGAAACAAAAAAAGAAATAAAGGCACATGGAAGTCACACATTCCCTTTGCTGGTCAGCTATGAGAAAATAACCGCTTACGATTCCGGTTCTTTTCTCTGGCACTGGCACCCGGAAATTGAAATGACACTGATCACCAGCGGTGAAATGCTGTACAGAATCAATCATCAGGAATACCATGTTAAAAAAGGGGATGCTTTGTTCTGCAATGCAAATGCCCTGCATGCGGGAACCATGTATCATGAGCAGGATTGCACCTATATTTCCGTAACCTTCGATTCCAGACTTCTGTCCGGATTTGAAGGGAGTCTGATACACAGGAAATATGTGAAGCCGCTTGTGAATGACCTCTCCCTTTCCTCCTTCTGTTTTAACGGCAGTGCACCATGGCATTCTGCTATTACTGCCGCTATTCAGCACATTGCTCTATACGATGAGGAAAAAGCGGATGCCTATGAACTGGCAATCCTGATGGAGCTTTATACGATATTAGAAACACTGCATCTCCATATGCATCCTGCACGCAAGCTTTCAACCTCTGATATGCTGAATTACGATAGAATCCGTACCATTCTGCTGTATGTGGAAAACAATTACAACCGCGAGCTCACCCTGCATGATATTGCAGGTCAGATTCATGTCTGTAAAAACGAATGCTGCAGAATCTTTAAGAGCTATATGCATCAGTCTCTGTTTGAGTTTATTTTGGAATTTCGAATTGAGAAAAGTATCGGCTTTCTCATGAACGGCTCTTATTCCGTTTCGGAAATTTCGCAGCTGTCCGGATTCAATGACTCCAACTATTTCTCACGGGCGTTTAAAAAGCAGAAGGGATGCTCCCCTCTGCAATACAGGAAAA
>OAWO01000439.1_pt1 | contig 17470 bp, 10 predicted proteins | sample 1495421 | NCBI WGS metagenome assembly OAWO01 (sample SAMEA2580162, study PRJEB22360) | human gut metagenome | biome: human gut; feature: human-associated habitat; material: faeces | place: Denmark | collected 2008/2010
ATCAATGTGCCGAAACATATATGCAGCCAATACAGCCAGCGAACACATTTCGGCAAATGAAGATGCGATAGCCGCTCCCGATATACCCATGTCAAAGCCGAATATCAGGAGCCAGTTCAGCGGAATGTTCACCAGTACGGCAGTGAAAGCTGCCATGTTCAGAGCTTTTGTCTGTGTAATGCCTACCAAAAACGAGCGTAAGGCAAGGAACGGGAAAGAGAACAACAATCCCCAAATACGCCAATCCAAATAGCGGATAACTGCATTATAAACATCATCCGAAGTTATCAGATGTTTCAACAGAACGGGAGAAAATATCTTGGATAGCAGACAGAGGAGTACCGCCAGTATCAGCAAGAAAAACAATCCCTGAAAGAACGTTTTTCCCGTTTCTGCATACTGCTGTTCTCCGTTACGGCGGGCAATTACCACTTGCAACCCCAAACTAAACCCGAAGCCGAGCATATAAATTGCCAAGAACCATATTCCGGCAAGGGCAGATGCGCCCAGCTCCACATCACCCACATGCCCTAAAAACAAAGCATCGGTAATATTTATCAGTTGTTCGATAAGGATGCTCATCATTACAGGAAAAGCGATGAGCCAGATTTTCTTATAGGTATAATTCATTTGTTCAAACCAATATGATACAATATATCCTGCCGCTTTAAGCAGCACGACAATCTTATGGATTTATAATAAGGGATAATGACAAAACAATAACAGGCAAACTTAAAACATAAGCCTGTCTATTGCTGAATAGCAATAATTGGAAGTGCTATTCGTTGAGCGTAGCTATATGCACAACTGCCATTTCATATTGTTGAACAACTATTTCTTTTTCTGTTAGTTCTGCAAAGATAGCGTTTTTCCCTGAACTTATACTATCGGATTATCAATTAAATTCTTGATAACACTTCATCTTTCTAAAAAACTAAAGATGTAGTGCAAGGTGCAAGTATATATCTATATATAGCTTGCACCTTGCACTAACCGCAGAATATTTATTTTCAATGATTTGCACATATCAAAAGAAAGCCGTATCTTTGAACCGTAGTTTTAGGTAGACAACGAACAGCCAAAAGGTGACAGAAAAGCGTTATTCTTGTAACCTAAGTTGTACCCCCTAAGGCATTGACATACTGATAAGAAATTGAATTTCAAGGATATTGGAGAGTGGGTTCATAACCCTCTCTCTCCGCAATAAACATTGATTGTCAGTGATTTACGAGAGTTACACCCAGTTTTACACCCTACAATGTAGAATTGGGTGTTTTTTGTTTTATTTAACTATGCATTTAAACAGATTGTTTTTTATTTTGTGATTGGTTACGAGGTTGATTCGGCTATGTGTTGTTCTATGAAATAAAAAAGTAAAATTATTCCAACTTTTTAGCAACTGTTAATGAGTATGACAAAAATGGTAACTATTCAGCGAAAAACGTTCCTGACTTTCAGATATTTATGAGAGGTTCAGTCTTATACACTGCTCAAAAATGCAGTTTTTCTACGGATTTAGCTGATATCAAAATCTGCAAAACGTTGATTATCAATATTGTTTATTTTGCGGATTCGCTGAATAGTTATTAAAAATGAAAGTTAAAGATATGAATAACAAACAGCATGTTCAATTGACAAAAGTTACTGATTACGATTTTGTTTCAGCAGAGAAGGACAAATATGGGGTTTTTTATAGTCGTGATGGTTTACGATTAATTGATGTTGATAATAAAACTTTTTCTTGTAGAGAATATAGAATAAAAGAAAGTGTTAAGATTATCTGTGATTATGCTTTTGCAGGTTGTTCTACTATTATTAATGTTATTATACCTGATTCTGTAGAGGTAATAGGGGAAAGAGCTTTTAGCGGCTGTTTTTTCTTAAGAGAAGTTTCTTTGGGTAATTCAGTTAAGATTATTAAGGAGTTTGCTTTTAAAGATTGTAAAGCATTGCTGGAACTTAAACTACCTGAATCTTTAGAAGAAATAGGACTAATGGCTTTTTCATATACGAGTTTGAAAGAAATTGTACTTCCGAAATCTTTGTTAAAAATAACAGGAAATCCCATAGTATACAATAAAGTTAAATTTGTGAATAATTCTCCTAATTTTACTGTTGAAAATGAGAATTTGTTTACTAAGAATAAGCGTGTTCTTATTTCTTTTCAGTCTAATGTGACTTCTTATATTATTCCTAAAAGTGTAGTTGCAATAAGTGGTTATGCTTTTTGGTATTGCTCTGATTTAGAATTAATTACAATTTCGCCAACAGTCAAATGGATGGGAGAGAATCCTTTTGCATATACAAAAGCAATAATTGAGAATCTATCTGAAAATTTTATTCTTGAAAATAATCTGCTTCTGACTAAAGATGGGTCCTCGCTTATTGGTTGTTATTCTAATTATAAGATAATTAACGTACCTGCTTCTGTGAATGTTATAAAGAGGAATGCTTTTTTTAGAAGTGAGGTAGTTGAAGTAGTGTTGCCCGATTTTGTAGAAAGAATTGAGGATAATGCGTTTGAAAGTTGTATTACTTTGCAGAAAATAAATTTGCCTGAATCTATAAAATATTTAGGTAATGGAGTCTTTTATGGTTGTTCATCATTACAGAATATGAAGCTTCCTCAATATTTAATTTATTGTGGTAGCTCTGTTTTTTCTAAATGTAGTTCGTTACAAACTATTGAACTTCCTATATCAATGAAGTCCATTAATAAGAGTATGTTTTCTGGCTGTTCTAGCTTGAAAAATATTTTAATTCCTAGTTCTGTGACAAGAATAGGTAGGGCGGCTTTCTATCAATGTAAATCTTTCAAGGAAATTATAATTCCTAAATCAGTACAATACATAGACCGATTAGCATTTAGATACTGTAGGAATCTGAAAGCTGTATATATTCCAGATTCTGTTAAACGTATAGGGATGTACGCTTTTAGTGATTGTCAGGAAATTACAACAGTAAGGAGAGGAAGAAGTATTTATCGAGAATATGAATCAATGGGTCTTATAGCTACACCTCCGGGTAATAAAGAAAAAATTGAACGGATGTTGCCTAAATATTTGCATGATATTATTAAAGAGTTAACATATAAAGAATTTATTAATTGTAATATGCAGTTATACGAGAATATAAAGACAGAAAGGGAGTATGATTATAACTATTTAGATCGTGTAAAATGTCCAAGGTGTGGAGATTGGTATTATGTGGATGATGGAGTTTGTGATACTTGTGGCTATCCTTGGAATGAATGAATTTGTGAAATATTTGTATAGAAAAAGAGGTGAGCAATGCTTCACCTCTTTTGTTTTTTACTGGTAATAAAAAGTTATAAAGATGTCACGTAACTATTTTACTAGGGTGTCAATAGCTTCTTTATGTTCTATGTACCAAACCATTGCTTTGATTAGAGACTTCAACATAGCCTTGCAATGGGGAAGATGCTATGTGAGTCTTTTTTTTATATTCATATTTAAAGAATTTTTTAAACAGTAACATTACTGCTTACTCTACAGTAGCAAATGTAATACAAATAGAATAAATATTGTTGTTTTTACGGAAGAATTTGACAATAATGATAATCTGTTTTTTGTTTTTGATATAAAAAAACTATAGTTTACCCCCCCTTTTTTAGTCTGTTTTCCTCTTTTTTGGGGTGGCTTACACCCAGATTTTCTTTAAGTTCCTGAAACTTCATTATAAACCATTCGAGTATGGGGGCGACATGGTCGTCGATTTATTGATGATGATGTTCTTACGGTTCAAGTAGATTTTAGGGAAAAACTTGTTTTAGAGCTTCAAAAGCTATTTTTTATTTCAATATGTGCCATTAAAATTCGTACTTTTGCATACGAAGAGTTTGAAGGTTACGCAACACACAGAAAAATAAAGTAGCTGATAATTAATTCGTAATCTATTACTACTATGAGTTGGTAACTGCAATTTATTTTCAATCACTTAAACATTTTGTAATTTTATATGACAACATATAAACAACCAGAGAAAGATAAATCTCGTGTCTTATTATGGAATCATGCTGTAGAATCGCTGACTTCTCTCAGGGATAGTAATCGCATCTTGAATACAACCTATATGGAGCATTTGTGGCTGTATTGTCAGCAGCAATTAAATGAAAAACTAGATATTGAAGCTTTTATTCAGTGGAAGCAATATGCAGATATTTGTTACCAGACCAAGAAGCCAGAAGAACTCAAGATTGCTTTCTTCTGCGGTAATGAACCAGAGAATGATGTAAAACATTTGCTTGGGTTAGGTGTAAGAATAGAGAATATCTATGCTTTTGAATGTGATTCAAATTTGTTTAATCTGGCTGTAAAATCACTCCATAATACATATCCTTTACTAAAAATTTACAAGGGTAAGATTGAAGTCTTTGCAGAATTACAGAATACGAAATTTGATATTGTTTATCTTGATTTTACTGGGAGTTTATTTAAAGAGTATAAGGTCGTATTAAAGATGTTGGACTTGAATGCTCTCAATGATATGAGTATTCTTGTTATCAATACAACATATCCAGATAAAACTGAAGAGAATATTGAAATACTTACCAATTTTTTCTATAATGATACTTTTTTCGAATCGTCTGTTCTGACAAGCAATGATACTGAGGAGGAAAATAGTAAGGTTCAAAGAGCGGAAGGTTGTGATGCGCTGGGTATCGATATTGAAAATTTAAGGTCAATTATTGATATGAATTTTGAAAATGCATATTCTGCATTTCAAACAGCTTTAATAATTGATTATGCCAATAGACATAAACCTGCGTATGAAGTTTTTAAGCAAGATATGCTTTCAAAAAGACTAATCAATAGTAAAGTAATAGCAAAAAAGGAGGATTTTTTTCGGAATTTTCATGATGTGCTTATTCAAGAGTCTTTTATGGATGGCCAACGTTTACCCTCTAATCAATATTTAGAAGATGAATTTATTGAAAAACTTAGTAATGGAACCAAAAGATCTCGACTAGAATGTATAAAAATAGCAGAGGTTTTCTTGCAGTCTCCATATAGCCATTCATTACCTGTTTGGAATAAAATAGAGGAACATATAAAGCATGGTGCCAGTAGTGATAATGATATTGATGATGAATATATAGATGTAGATTTTAAACAAGTTGTGACACCTGAGGTCAATCAGGTGATATCAGAGATTAATAACTGGTTCTATGGGCAATGTCGTTTTTGTGATGTACCAATGGCACATCTTTGGCTTGAATTACTTTTGTTTCATTATGGACACCCATATCATACAAATATCGGTAATCATAAACGCTATTCGTATACAGCGAAAAAAAGAAAAATGTGCTTAGATATATTTACATTAGATAAATGTCGTACCCTCTATGACTGGATTCCGATGCTTGAATACTTTATTTATGATATGCAGGATAATAACCGACAGATGATTACGCGAATGTGTATTGATGCAATTGGTAAGCAACTTTTGCATATTGTTGATGAGATTTTTGAGGGTTCTGCATTGGTTGGCATTAATGAATTTGAATGGTCAATCAATAAAGAGCTCCCCAATAGAGAAGAAATATCCGTTAAAAAGAATCAAGAAAATATTTTTTTACGTATGATAAAGACTCTTAGGGATAAATTTAGAAAAATCAGAATATTTTAATCTCAACATTAATGTATGAAAATGTGCGTTATAAAGTTATGCAGTGTGTATCCTTTGTCTCAGATTGGCATACTGTATCGGGACTAAACTGCTTTGGGACAAAAACAATAACTCTTTATAATAATACTTGAAGTAGCGAAAGCCACCGGAGTGGAACAGGATAAGAATCACCATGATTTCAACATCGCTAATGCCGTTTTGCTTGTTACGAAACTTTTCCTTTTGTATGTTTTTAACTATACAGGTTATAATATGCGGAAGGACTTCGAAGTAACAAAGAAAAGTTCTCGTAATGGAATAGAGTTTTTCAGAGCATTAGGTTGTAGTGACTTTGAGTTGGAACTTTTCAAAAATTTCTATTTCTCTCGAACACGAAAAAGTTTAGAGCATTATTATCCACAAGCCAAGGCTGGTGATAATATGCTAATTAATTTGCAAGATATAAATTGCTTTGGTAATTTTGCAATGATAGGTTCGGATGCAAACAGTTCTGGCTCCAACTGGAATCCCATTGATAAAAAGAATCGCTATCTTGATACAAAGTCAAACCAAGTAAGCGTTGCTTCTTTAAAGTTTAGAATCATGTTACAAATATGCCAAGATAATTACGATGCTGGTATTAAAGATGATACCTTAAAACGTTCATTTGGATTAGAATGGAATGTTGATGATATGGTTCAACATCAAGAGAAGATGCTTGAAATCATTATGAACTTATAATCACGCCTACGGGAAAATACATCGACAAGTAAAATATGATAATCTCGAAAGAACTTGCAGAATATGAATGATATAAAATCAGGTGTTTACACTTAGAAGGTTGAGTTGTTGCTCCGTCTCATCCCGATTGTAATGGATGAGCAGGTGTTTGCTATTCATGGTGGAGCACATACAGGATTTTCAATAGATAATGTGGGGAAATTGACATAAATGCTTATGACGGATACATGTCTTAATATAATAACACAGTTAACGGTTGAATTACATAAAGATGATATCTCAAAAGAAAAGTTGGGGACTGGCGTTCTTTATACCAATAGGAAATTGTCTGGGGTGGTATATGTTTTGACGGCTAAACATTGCCTTTCGAAGTTAGGGGAAAAAGGTAGGGTATCGTTAAGAATTTATAACCCCGATACCAGTACATACGAATACGTTACCCCTGTTAAGCAAAGCATTTTGCTCCATCCCGTAGATGATGCTGGTATAATTATTATTAATAAACGAGAGCTTGCATCGGTTGTCTCTGACCTTCCATCGGTGTACGTAGTTGATAAGAATTTTGGAACTGACGAAGCCGTGAGTAAAGGGTTCCCTGTGGCAACTCTTAATCAGACTAACGAAAATGGAGAGTCGTCCTTGGCAATGATCAGAATGACTTACCTTCATGAAGATATAACAGAGAATGTATTCCAGCTTTCTACAAATGACGATTATAGTGAAGATACAATTGTCGGAATGTCAGGTTCCGGTATTTTTATAGAAGCTTGTGAGGAGTTGTATATTAATGGGATCTTCATTAGGTACACTGACGAAGAGCGTGGAAAGGTAATAAGTGCTCAGAGGTTGATTTCCTTCAATAAACTGCTGGAAGAAGAGTATAAAAAGAAAATGTCATTGTCATTCCTCGGGCATCACGGTTTAGGACATAAGACATTAAAAAACAATGTTGAAGATTCCGTAGCAAACTTGGGTCCCAGATATTGTCAGAAAGTCAATGTGAGGACAGGAACTGCCAAGTATTTTAACTGCGTGGCAAAAACGCCTGCATATTTTGAACGGTTGTACAGGAATATAGATTCCTGGTTAACAGAGAAAAACTATAGAACAAGAAAAGATTCCAATAGAATAGGTCAGTTGGAATCTCATCTAAAAGCGATTCGAGACGATTTTACTGTAGCATTGTCAAATTTGGATCAGCGTGTAGATGCTATCATTGATTTATCTAGTTTGATGAAGCGTGTTGAATCTCTCCAAAATGAATTAGAGGAAGTTAGACATAGATTTTATTCTGATTATTCCTCGACAAAAAAAGATGATAATGTAAGGAAAGAGCTCGAGGCTGATGAAGCCAGATTATTAGAAATATCTCAAGATTTGTATTCATTCACTGAAAACTTTGAAGATTTAAAGATTAATCTAGCAAACAATCCCTATTTGATAATTAAGGGTGAAGCTGGTTGTGGAAAGTCGCATTTGTTAGGTGATGTTGCCAGTAAGAGAATCGATGATGGTCTGCCCACTTTGTTGTTCTTAGGAACAGACTTTGCTGAGGAGACTTATGAAACAACCATTACTTCAAAAGTAGGCTTTGTGGGTACTTTCCGGGAATTCCTATCCAGTTTCAATCAGATAGGAACCCAAGTAGGTTCGAGGGCACTTCTGATGATTGATGCGCTGAATGAAGGACCTCAGGCCGTATTATGGAAAGACAGACTTTCTGGACTTATCAAGTCTCTTAAAGACTATCCTGCGATAGGTTTAGTGGTGTCAGTGCGTGATACATACTTTGATGATGTTATTCCCGATGGGGTGGAAACTGATTCGGGAGCTACAGTTATTGAGCATAAAGGATTTAAAGGTCTGGAATATGAGGCGGTAAGACAGTTCTGTTTGGCGTATGAGTTGAACTTACCCAATGTTCCCATCCTGACACCTGAGTTTTGTAACCCTTTATTCTTGAAGATAATTTGCGATACACTTGAAGCCTCTGGAGAGAAAGATTTTCCTAAAGGATTCAATGGCGTTTCATCACTATTTAATCAGTACTTCAAGAATTTGGATAAGAAGTTTGCTGAAAAGAAACCCGAATATAAATATAGGGATGTTGTCAGTGCAGCGGTTAAGCTGCTGGCATTTCCTATATTTGAGGCTAAATATAATCTTCTGAAGATAAAAGATGCAGATTCATTATTGCAACAACAATTTCCTTCTTGTCACAATTTGCTTGCAGATCTAATAGACAACAATTTGCTGCTTAAAACGAAGTATTCTTTTGATGAAGAAAATATCGACAGTGTTGTTTTCTCTTATCAGAGAATCAGTGATTTTATAATTGCACGTGAAATTGTCAATAAGTTTCAAGACTGGGAATCGTTTGCAGAAAACATAAATACAGACAAAACTTTACATTCCATTTTTGTAGACAAGCATTGGTCGTTCAAAGGAATTCTTGAAGCCATGGCTATCTTAATCCCCGAGAGATTTGCTCATGAGATGACAGATGTCATTCGTTTCATTCCAGAAGATGAGTATGAAAGAGTATATTATACATGTCTTAACACAATTTCTGAGGCCCAGATAAATAGTTTGTGTTGGCGCGCGATAGAATCCATTGACAAGGAAACTATAATTCAATTTCTAGGCTCCAAATATTGTCATATTAATCCTGATGATTGGTATAATAAACTGGTAGAGCTTTCAACAATCCCTAATCACTCTTTTAATGCTGATTATTTTCATGCATTAATGATGGGACTTACCATGCCAAAACGTGATAGCATATTCCAATTCTTTTTCAATGATTGCGCAGAATATGATAATGACAGATGTGCCAATCCTCTGCGGAGATTGATAGACTGGGCATGGTCTGAAGATGTATCTGTAAAAGCAGATTCCGAATCGACCAGATTAGCAGCCATTATACTTTGTTGGCTGCTGTCATCAACATATATCAAACACAGAGATGAGGCAACAAAGGCTCTTGTCAACCTTCTTTCTGAGCAGGTAGAAGTATTGATTGAAACACTACGCCAATTTGAGAATGTGGATGATATGTATATCTATGAACGGTTGTATGCTGTGGCTTACGGGGTCGCATTGCGGACTTCATCACGCGATGGGCTGATGAAACTTGCAAGATATGTATATGAGACCATCTTCAAACGCAATAACCCACCAAAAAATATTTTACTGCGAGATTATGCAAGAAATATTGTTGAATACGCTAAATATAAGGGGGTTATAACTGCTGTTGATATGAAAAAGGTTCGCCCGCCATATACGAGCACACTCCCTACATGGCCTGCCGATGATGAAGTTAACTACCTTCATATTGATTATGATGCACCAAACTTCAAGGAAAGAAAAGGTTCGGAGCAAAACCAGATTTGGGAATCGGTGAAAGGAGGGTTGGCGGATTTCTGGAATAAACTGACTAAGCCAACAATCGACCACTTTTATCCAGTACCAATTTCTGAAGAAAAAGAATTTGATAAAGCATTACGTCTGTTTAAGGGAAATATGAAGAAACTGGCCATAAATATATGTGAAAGGAAAGCTGTTTTAATCTTAAATAGGCAAAAAGGGCCAAGGAATGCTAGCATAAACGATACTATATTCGAATTTGTTTGTAATGAGGCTGAAAAGTTAATGTCGGAAGAGCAGAAAAAGGCTTTATACGATATCATGATTCCTTTTAAAGTAAGGGAATTACCTTTGATGCAACATCATTATGGCAGATTCCCAACTGAAGGGATTAGAAATTGGGTTGTTAAGAGAGCCTATGAATTAGGATTTGATGTGAATTTGCATGGTGCTTACGATCGTTTTGCAAAGAAATGGACGTTCCGTAATTCGGATAAAAGAATAGACCGCATAGGAAAGAAATATCAGTGGATAGCCTTCTATGAGATTATGGGAATTTTGGCAGACAATTACAAATATGAGGATGATTATGCAAACGAGGGCTCTGGGGGATACGAGTTGTTTCATGGAACGTGGCAATCTTTTCTGAGGAATATCAATCCTTCAATGATTGCAAGAGTAAAAAGCGTTGAAAGTGAGGAGGCGGATGATAGCAGGGTGGCAGAAGAACACGAATGGTATAATGAAGAACAGTTTGATAACTGGAAGTACTCTGGTACAAATGAATCATGGGCATCCATGATTAAAGATTTGCCAGATCCAGTTTCTTTAATCCAAAAGTTGGACGATGACGGCATAGAATGGTTGACCCTGAATAACTCCAGGAGTTGGGATGAACCCAAAGACATTGGTAAGGAAAAATATGAGTATAAACTCTTAAAGCATGATGTATATTTGGCTACAGATGCCATCCTCGTAAAGCAACAAGACAAAGAGAAGGCAATACAGTCTTTAGATGGTAGGGTTTTATGGGATGGTGTGGAATTACCGACCGACGACTGGCAATATCTGGTGAACAGGGAAAAATACTGGTCACCAGCATATAAAGACGTTTATAGGGACCGACAAGGTTGGGCAAATTCAATAGATGGGCTAGATGTACCCTATTATTATTCTTGTGAGCAGGCCTGCGGGCATATTGAAGATGATCAGTCTGGCACTATCAACAAATATAGCATTCCGTGTAGGTTATTATTCGAGGGTATGGGCATGGAGTATGATTCACATGACGGTCAATATCTGGATAAAGATGGCAACCTTGTGGCGTTAACATACGGGTACAACCAGATTTTGGTTAAAAAAGAGCCTCTTTTACGGTTTCTGAAGCAAAGTGAGCTGGCCATTTTGTGGATTGTGCGGGGGGAAAAGCGGGTATATATAAGTGGAGGAAAGGGATGTCAGTGCATATATGCCCCATGTGGAGTATATTATTTGGATAATAACAATGTTCCGGAAGGTGTTCTCAGAACATATAAGAGAGTGTGATATGAGACTATTCTGTTACAAGGCAAAGTGTGGAGATGCGTTTCATCTACAGTATGAGGGTGAAAGCGGTAGGTGTCGTAACATATTTCTTGACATGGGGTACTCTAAGACTTATACCCAAGTGTTGAAAGGTGTTATTTCAAATCTTATTAGGAGTTCAGAGCAGATAGATGCTTTGTTCTTGTCCCATATTCATGATGACCACATTGGCGGAGCTAGTAGATTCATAAAAGATATTCAAAAAGATTGTGCTTTGGGGAATGTTGTTAGTCAGTGGATATATAATCCGCCAAGAAGGTATGATGTTGAACAAGTCTCTGATAATAAGAATGGAGTGCTATGTGGCATAGTCTCAGGGGATAAGGTCTATGAATACATCCAGTCACATAGCCCATTAGATTGGGGGGATGTTATAGAAGGGATGTCTTTCAGTATTGACGGAATGACGGTAACAGTCCTTTCTCCTGATGAGGGCAAACTGAACCTGCTTAGGGAAAAATATTCAAACAATCGTCCACTGTGTAAGTCTGAAACAAATGAGGTTAGTGTTGAAGCGGGTAATGTTGTTGATGATTATGCAACATTACTTAATGATTTTAATATAGAATGTTTTCAAGAAGATACGAGTGTTGAGAACGCCAGTAGTATAGCCGCATTGTTTGAGTATGTGGGGAAAAGAGTTTTATGGCTTTCAGACTCAGTACCATCAGTTATAATGCACTCATTGTTTAAACTAGGATATAGTGAAGCGAACAAACTGCATTGCGATGCTGTTTTGCTTTCGCATCATGGAAGTGTAGCAAATAATAGCTTAGCTCTATTTAAGATGATACAATGTGGAAAGTATATTATTAGCGCTGATGGAATAAATCGCCATTGTCTACCAAACAAAGGAACTATAGCAAGAATTATTTCTGCTTCTTCGAAACTGCCTGTAACGCTGTATTTTAATTATGATGATGGCCGGTTGGTGAGAATGTTTAAACCAGATACTCAAGAGTATGTGAAATCAATTATTGACATTCATTATTTGCATGATATGGAGGCAATCGATTTTTGAAGGCTATTTGACAGCCCACATTAAACTTACTTATAGAAAACGATATGTTATTGCATTTCCATTTTGCTGTATTACTTCAGATGTCAAGAATTATAGGGGGCTGGCTTATTAATATCCTTTGAAAAAGGGATGATAAAAAGAATATATATGAACCATCTCCGATGAAATTTTTCCATCCCTTGAGGAAAAAGTATTACTTCGGGGATAGATGGGGGGATAAATTGGGCGAAAAACGTCAAATCTGCAAGTAAAAAACAAAATCTGCAAATTCTTATAGTTTGAAATAAAGCGAATTATGAACCATATTTGCAAATAGTATGCTTTTACTATTATGTATGTAAAATGGTGTGATTCCTAATTAAAATATGCCAGATTTTTTCCTATGATCCCTTTTTTATATTTTTTTGCACCAACAGACAAGTAGGTAAGCAATATGTGCCGGACGGCACTATCTAACATTTCAATAAGGAGTAAACGGCGCGTAAATGTTTGGCAAGACGTTCCGTATCCAGTCCACCGAGAAAAGACATTTCAAAGGACAGCCCCATGTAAACTTGTCGGAACATAACTACTGCATCTTCTACATCCACATCTTTTCTCAATTCTCCGGTATTTATCGCGCGCTGTATGGCGGTACGCCAATAAGCATAATCACCGACTATAAGATTATGGAGCTTTTCTTTGGCGTTAGGGTCATATTGGAGAAGTTGAAATAGAAAATGAAAATATTGGGCATGATATGAAAACTTTCCTTGTACCACCTTATCACTACCTGGGCCTATCAGATTACTCAGCATATCCATTGTTCGTTGTACGCCTTTCACGTATTCATCTATAAATTCGGCAAACGTACCGTTCGTTTCAGTGAATTTGTTTCGTGGGTTTTGCGCGCTAAAACAAAACTTATCCACTACGGCAATGAATAATTCCTGTTTGTTCTTGTAGTATTTGAATATTCCGGCTTTCGACATTCCGAGCATCTTTCCAAGTTCTGCAAAACTGGCTTTTTCATAGTTTACGGACATAAACAGCTTGAACGCTGCTATCAGCAATTCATCACGGGTAATTTTCATTTTGTGATAGTCTTTTATATTTTTCAATCCCGAAAATAGTATTTTATTCTCATACAAGCTACATAACAAGTCATAGATTAACAAAAATAAATCAGAGAGGTCCCTCTAAGATGCTTTAATATGGAATAAAAATCCTTTCACTCTTTCACCTCGTATCTGATTATTTATCAGCTTTTATAGCATTGGAAAGACACAGCAGTTGTTGGAAAAGATTGTGATTCGGTCAGCCGGCCTATATTAAAATGGTTACTGTAAACAATATAACTTATAGTGCGGGAAAAGATATAGGGAAGAATTTGCAGACAGGAAGATTCTCTGTATCTTTGCCGCCATGTCAGAAAGAAGCGAACTACATACAAGAAATAAACACAACGGGCAATACGACTTTTCTCTATTGACGGAGAATTATCCGCCTTTAAAGAAGTTTGTACAACTCAATCCCTATGGTACGCAAACAATTAACTTCTTCAATCCGCAAGCGGTGAAGGCGTTGAATAAAGCGTTGTTGATAAGCTACTACGGCATTCGATATTGGGATATTCCGAAGAACTATTTGTGTCCGCCTATTCCCGGACGAGCGGATTATATTCATTACATCGCAGATTTGATTGGTTCGGAAGCTGTAAGCAAAGATGTGAAAGTGGAAAATGGAGAGATACGGAAATCTGCATACAGATGTCTGGATATTGGAGTAGGTGCGAACTGCATTTATCCGATTATTGGGCATGTAGAATATGGTTGGATGTTTGTAGGTTCAGATATTGACCCCATATCAATAGAAAATGCACGAAAGATAGTTACTTGTAATCCGGTGCTGGCTCATAAAATAGAGTTACGGCTTCAGAAAGATAGCAGCAAGATTTTTGAAGGCATCATTGCTCCCGATGAATATTTTGATGTGACAATTTGTAACCCTCCGTTTCATCGTTCGAAAGAGGAAGCGGAAGAGGGAACGTTGCGCAAATTGAGTAGTTTGAAAGGGGAGATAGTAAAAAAGGCAAAGCTAAACTTTGGAGGGAATGCGAATGAACTTTGGTGTGAAGGTGGCGAATTGCGTTTCCTGCTGAATATGATTGTCGAAAGCCGGAAATACCGGAAAAATTGCGGGTGGTTCACTAGTTTGGTTTCCAAAGAGAAGAATCTGGATAAGCTATATGCCAAGTTGAAAGCTGTCGAGGTGTCGGAGTACAAGGTTATACGGATGCATCAGGGGACGAAAAGTAGTAGGATATTGGTTTGGAAGTTTTAGGTAATGAAAATTAGTTGAATATATTATTAACAAAATGAATTTGTTTTATGGAAATTTGCATGACATACAAATAAAACATGAAAGCTGTTAACCTGAAATATAAGTATATTTTTGCATCTCTTTGCTTGTTAGTTGCCTTTTTTTAGTGGCTATCACCTAAGAGTGTACGGCTCAAATCATAGACGAAAAAATATATTTCTCTTGTCTATTCATTCTCTGAAGACGAAATAGGTCATGGAAAATTCGAAGAACTGATAAAACAGGAGTTCAGGAAGCAGAGAATAGAACCTATATTTGATCGGTTTTACAAGAGTGATGAGTTTGAACAGGGGAGTGGCTTAGGACTTCCTATCTGCAAGATCATTGTTGAAAAATTGTCGGGACGTTTGGGAGTAAGTTCGGAAGTCGGGGAAGGTAGTTGTTTTTCGGTTTATCTGCCTTTGGCGGATGCATAATGCTAATGTTTCTTATTTTTATTTCTTAAAATAGAATCCACTTTTGTATTTTATGAAATTATCATTTACCTTTGAATTGTAAATGATTAGACATAATATGAAATATATACATTTAGGGGTATGTATCTGCATATTTTTATTTGTGCATAACCAAATTCTGAGAGCTGACGAAACAGTAAGTGACGATTCGCTATATACCGCCGAGTATATAAATAGTATCTATATTGCACAGCCTAAACGTGCTTTGCAATTATTGGATGAGGCAGAAAATAGAAAAGCAATTCCTTTGCGGATTATCAATGAGTTGCGTAGTTTGTCATATAGCAATATGTATATGAATAAACTGGCGTTTATGTATGCAAGAAAAGCTTATTTGCTTGATTCTATATCTCAAAAAGATCCGAAGCATCTGTTGAAAATGACAGTTCATCTAGCGGAATTTTCGGCTATGATGAGCAAGTATAATGAAAGTATGCGTTATGCATACAGTGGGATTAAACTGGCACAGGAGTTGGAAGATCGAGAAGCCAAAGCCAGATTATTTTTCTGCATAGGTGAGAATAACTGGAGATTATCTTTTAAAGATAAAGCATATGATTATTTTGACCGTACTATTAAATTATTGCGCGGTTCAAATAAAATGCGGGAGATGATGTTGCTTTCTTACTATTATGGAGCAGAAATGAGCTTTTTAATGAACGATTCACGTGTTAAAGAGGCTTTGGAACTTGCTTTTGAGCGTGAAAAGCTTATAAAGCGGCTGGAGGCATTACCTCAAATACCCGAAGGTTATGTGGACGGACAATATAGTTATTTGTATGCAAAACTTGCCTATATTTATTATGTAGAGAAAAAGAATGCACAGGCGGAACAATATTATCAAAAATACTTGTCGAAGAAAGAATCTCATACACCGGACGGAAAAATGTACTCTGTTCCTTATTTGATGATTTCCGAACAGTATGAGAAAGCTCTTGAGAAATGTAAGGGTTTCAAGGAATGGATGAGAACTCAACAAGATACTTTGAATGAACAATATCTGACTGTTCTTCAACATGAGGTGAAAGCTTATCTGGGTATGCACCACTATAAAGAGGCTGCAGCGATCCGTGGGACTATCTTAGCTATAACAGACAGCATTAATTGTAGAGATAGAAACAATGCGGCATTGGAGTTGAACGCGATGTACGGTGCTTCTGAGAAAGAAGAATACATTGCCCAACAAGCTTTCCAATTAAGAATAAAGAATATCTCACTTGCTTTCATGGTCTGTATCGTTCTGCTGACCTTGTTTATCTTATGGCGTCTGTGGCGTTTCAATAAAACGATTAAATATAAAAACAGAATGTTGGCTAAGTTGATCAATGAGAAACTTGCCGATAAGGAAAAAAGGGATCAGCAGTCGGAGGAATATGAGCAATTCGCTATATCATCAGAAATAGAACTGGAAGACAGATTGCTCGAGAAGGAACAAGAAGAACAGTGTGAGTCTTCGGACGAAGATGACACAGAAGTAGCAAGCGGGGAAAAAGACGAGAATAGACAGATTTTTAAAGAATTGAATCGCATCGTTGTTCAAGATCGTTTGTATCTTTCTCCTGAACTGTCGAGAGAAGACTTGGCGCAAATCGTTCATTTGAACAATGCGCGTTTTGCCCGGATGATAAAAGAATGTACCGGAACTAATTTTAACGGATATATCAACGAGTTGCGTATTGATTATGCTATTCAACTGCTAAAAACACATCCGCACTATACGATACGCGCGATAGCAGATGAAGCTGGGTTTAATAGTGCTCCGATATTATACAGTCTTTTTAAGAAGAAAACGGGAATGACTCCTTATGAATTTAAAAAAGCGCAAGAGTCGCTTTAAAAAACTTTATCGACATCCTTCGGTTAAACAATTTTCGTCTTTCTCGGTTTATTATTATGAGTAACTAAATAAACTAAGAATGATACAGGTTAGGATAAAACGAGTTTACGAAGATTTTTCAGAAACAGATGGATATCGGGTGCTGGTAGATAAACTATGGCCGCGAGGAATGAAGAAAGAATGGCTGAAATACGATTACTGGGCGAAAGATATAACACCTTCCGCTAGTTTGCGCAAATGGTTTCACGAAGATATTCCCGGGCATTGGAACGACTTTGTCATGCAATATCAAAAAGAACTGGCCGCATCTCCCGCAATGGCTGATTTCCTGATTCTTATCAAACCTCATCCGGTGGTCACACTGCTGTATGCGTCTAAAGAACCTGTCTATAATCATGCCCGGATACTTCGGGATTATCTGGAAATGCATCTGAAAGCGTGAAATTAAAGTAATTTTTATCTGTTTAAAGTTCGAGT